>Ga0206118_100037_pt1 | contig 272845 bp, 219 predicted proteins | sample 3A20Ametagenome_FD_177999 | JGI IMG/M metagenome (GOLD analysis project Ga0206118, IMG submission 177999) | Enriched microbial communities from leaf-cutter ant dump, University of Wisconsin, Madison, United States - 3A20A | ecosystem: Environmental > Terrestrial > Nest > Insects nest > Nest...
GAATCGCATAGGACGATGGGATAACGTTATGGGTTTCGGACGTTGGCGGTTGAAGAAGGGTTAGCATTATGGCGTAACGTTACTTCATTCGTCCAAGGCGATATCTCGGGGCAAATGGGGAAATAACGTTATGCCGTCGCTCTATTGTCCGCTAGTCTGGCCCGCGTCGGCCATTTAGCGTTACGCCGTAAAGCTATGCCATTACCGCCATCATCGTCGTCACCATCACCACGACCGCTCAACGGCAGTTGTTCCAGCGCGTGCCAAGTTCCCGCCCACCCAACCTCGTGCAAAGGGATGGCGGTACCGCGAAGCGATGTTCCCGGCATATGCGTCGCTCTCCCTCTCTGGGGCTTAACCTGACGACATTGGGGAGCGGAGTCGGTGGTTGCCGGGCAGTAAAACCTAACTCACCTAGAGGCAGCACATCAATAATCCTAACTTTATGTCTAAAGCAAGTGGCGTGCCCCAAGTCGATTCCCCTGCAGGAATGGCTTGTATCCTTCCTTTTCGTTGGACAGATTCCCTGTCTCCAACGTTTAGAAAGGCTGTAAGCCGCCCTGCGGCTCATGAATTAACAGCGGGCAAGCCGGTTGGTTCATCAGGTTTGGATTAATAACGCGGCTATCGCCGGTCCATTAAAACCCAACCTAGCCCCAGCCTTGCGGCAGCATAAAGAGCCAAACCCTAACCTGATGACCAGAGCGCGTTTAGAGAGGCTGTAAGCCGCCCTGCGGCTCACGAATCAACAGCGAGCAAGCCGGTTGTTCCATCAGATTTGGACTAATGGCACGGCTACATTACTTCATAATTCCAAACCTCCACTATTCATGAGCTTTCAAGGAACAGCTTTTAAGGATTTGCTGAGTACAATCTCCCGTAGATAGGTCCTACCTTTGGGAGATAAACATCCGCGAACATGCGGACGGATTTTACACGGATGCCTTGACGGCCGCCGAAGTGGACCGGGCTTTCCTCGCCTATGAGGTGGAGCTGGGGACGAGACGGGAAATGCTGAGCGATTTCCTTGTTCGTCATTTTGATTTCCCGGAGGAGGAAGCGCGCAAGGAACTGGATTGCAGGAGTCTCGACGACTTGGCGGGGCTGTCCGGACGACTGTTCGAATGCCGGACCGCGGCGGAGGTGTATTCCGTGTTAAATCCGGAGTGACGGATAAGCCGTCGTTCGGATCGATGCGCCGGAGGGCCGCAGCTTGCACAGTAAGAACTCCAACGAGAAGAACCTCTCCCGCACCGGCAAGGAGAGGTTTTTTACGCTAAGCTTCGCGTGAACGGCTCAGATCAGCAAAGTGATCGCCAGAAGCTCGAACAGCACCAGCGTAAGGATCGCGTTGGAAGCGTAGGGGCCGAAGAAGCGGGCGTCCCCGGTCATGACGTGCAGGTAAGTGTTGTCCGCTCCGACGACGACGCCTTCGTACGTATGTCCGTCGATCGTCTCCACGCGGATTCGGCGATTCATGCACTGGCCGCACACGCCGGCGAGCTTCGCGCGGGTTTTCCGGAGCTGCTCGCACCAGTCGCTGTCGGCTTTATACAATTCCGCCGTGCTGCCGCTTGCGGAACGGGATGGCATAGGCATTCCTCCTAGAGATCTCTTCTGTATGCTATGCGTGCGCCCATCGGAAGGTGAAGCCCAAAGATTTTTCGACGAAATCCGCGCAACGAAGGAAGGATGTTATGCACCCGTTCGGAGACAATGATATAATGTACGGGGCAAGCTACATAGGGAGCACGGCCGGCAGCGCCCAGCGCGACTGCGGGAGCCGTCTGAGAAAGGGAAGAACATAATGGGACGACTCGTCATTTGCGATCATCCGTTGATCCAGCACAAGATCACGTTTATCCGTGACAAAATGACAAATACGAAGCAATTCCGGGAATTGGTGGACGAGGTGGCCATGCTGATGGCGTACGAGCTCACGAGGGACGTTCCCCTGTCCACCGTGCGGGTGGAGACTCCGGTTCAGGCCGCGGAAGGAAAAGTCATCGCAGGGCGCATGATGGGGCTGATCCCGATTTTGCGCGCAGGACTCGGCATGGTCGACGGCGTGCTGAAGATTATCCCGTCCGCCAAGGTCGGCCATATCGGCCTGTACCGCGACCACGACACGCTGCAGCCGGTGGAGTATTACTGCAGCCTGCCGTCCGATGTGAAGGAGCGGGAATTGATCGTCATCGATCCGATGCTGGCGACGGGGGGCTCCGCGAACGCAGCCATCGATATGCTGAAGGCGCGGGAATGCCGTCCGACGAAGCTGATGTGCCTGATCGCCGCCCCGGAGGGGGTAAAAGCGGTCCAGGAGAAGCATCCGGATATCGATATTTATTTGGGAGCTTTGGACGAGAGGCTGAACGAGCACGGGTACATCGTTCCCGGGCTGGGCGACGCGGGAGACCGGCTGTACGGAACGAAATAACGGGAATAAGGGAATAATGGTTTTGCCGCGAGAAGGGGAGAAGAGAGTGGGCAATAAAATCAAGGTCATGACGATTTTCGGCGTGCGGCCGGAAGCGATCAAGATGGCGCCGCTGATTTTGGAGCTGGAGAAATATCCGGAGCAGATCGAGTCTGTCGTATGCGTGACCGCGCAGCATCGCCAGATGCTCGATCAGGTGCTTGAGGTGTTCGGAATCGAGCCCGATTATGATCTGGACGTCATGCAGGCGAGCCAGACGCTGAACGACGTTACGATTCGCGTCCTTCAAGGGCTGGAGCCGGTGCTGAAAGAGGCCAAGCCGGATATCGTGCTCGTTCACGGAGACACGCTGACGACGTTCCTCGCCAGCTACGCCTCCTTCCTGCAGCAGATCAAGGTCGGGCATGTGGAGGCCGGGTTGCGGACGTGGAACAAGCTGTCGCCGTACCCGGAGGAGATGAACCGCCAATTGACCGGCGTGCTGGCGGATTTGCATTTTGCGCCGACCTCCTGGTCGGAGGGCAACTTGATTAAGGAAAACAAAAATCCGGATACGATCTACGTAACCGGCAATACGGCTACGGACGTATTCCAATACACGGTGAAGCCGGATTATGCCCATCCGGTTCTGGACTGGGCTTCGGGCAAGAGATTGATTCTGATGACGGCACACCGCCGGGAATCGCTGGGCGAGCCTCATCGGCAAATTTTCCGCGCGGTCAAGCGAATCGCCGACGAATTCGAGGACATCGCGATCGTCTATCCGGTTCATCCGAATCCGGCCGTTCTCGGACCGGCTCAGGAAATTCTCGGAGACCATCCCCGCGTTCGATTGATCGAGCCGCTGGACATCGTGGGGATGAACAACTTCTACGCGCACACGCATCTCATTCTGACCGATTCCGGCGGCATTCAAGAGGAAGCGCCTTCGTTCGGGGTGCCGACGCTGGTGCTGCGGGATACGACGGAGCGCCCGGAAGGCATCGAAGCGGGTACGCTGGAGCTTGTCGGCACGGAGGAAGAGGACGTCTACGAGCGGACGAGAGCGCTATTGACAGACTCGGCGCTGTACAAGCGGATGAGCGAAGCCTCGAATCCCTATGGCGACGGACGGGCGTCGAAAAGAATTGTCGAAGCGATTTTGCACCACTTTCTGGGAGCGACGCGTCCGGAGCCGTTCGGCCGATAAGAAGGGCGAATTTGCCGGCGTGCCCCAAAAGCCTTGCGAGCCGTACAGCGTACAGTTGAACTGTATGGTTTGCGGGGCCGGAAAGTCTTGATTTTACGCGGTTTTCATCCATTCCGTTCACACAAAATTTGAATTTCGCTTGATTGACAAACCGCTTGACGCAAAGCTACAATATAACGTGGAACTTGGGTGGAAAGGGCTTACTTTGGTCCCCTTTCATCCTACCGAGGAAACAGCGAGGAGCGACGAAAAATGGCGGATTCCCCGAAGAGCCCTCCGCAGGACGACAACCCTTGGCGGGCGGCCGGACTTGTGACGGCCATCGGTGCGGAGCTTGCCGTTCTGGTCGGTCTCGGTTGGTGGCTTGGCAGCGTATACGATGAGAGGAACGGCACCGATAACGGCTACATCATCGGTCTGATCGTCGGTCTCGTCGCCGGAATCGGTTCGGCAATCGGCCTTATCCGCAAGTATGCGGGAGGCAGGGGGTCATAATGGACGATATTTCGGTACTTATGCGCAAGATTAGCCGCATCACATTCTTTTTTCTGTTCTTGGGTTGCTTGGGCTGGGCGATCAAGCCCGAATGGGAAATCTACTTCGGAGGTTTCCTGATCGGAGCGGTCGGCAGCATCCTTTTTACATGGCAGCTCGCATGGAAGGTAATCCGCATTGCCGATTTGGTTGTCGGAGGACGCAGGGGACGAGGCTTCGGCTTCTTGTCCAGGGCGGCGATCGCACTGCTCGCCGCGGTCATTTCCGTCAGGACGTTGGGGTACGATCCGGCCGCTACGGTAGCTGGATTAATTGTCACTCCGATGGCAACACTCGTATTGGGATTATCGTCCATCCGCAGACGCAATGGACATCCCTCAGATGAAAGGGGTGAAAAGCAGTAACATGGATCATTTAGTGCCCATTATCGAGATTTTCGGCATCGAATTCGATCTCTCCGCCATTCTGATGGTCATCATCTCCAGCATTATCGTATTCGTGCTGGCGCGGTTGGCCGTTCGCAATCTGTCGGTGGAAAACCCAGGAAAGCTACAGAATTTCTTGGAGTGGGTCGTGGAATTCGTTCAGAGCATTATCGGCATGGCGACGGATTTCAAGAAAGGCCGGATCTATACCGGGCTCGGACTTGCGCTTATCATGTACATTTTCGTGAGCAACATGCTCGGCTTGCCGTTCGGGATCGTCACGGAAGGACATGAGGGACAAACCGTGTTCGGACAAGAACTGGTCGTCAAGGAAGCTCATGATCATCTGGCATGGCTTTGGTGGAAATCGCCTACGGCCGACGCCGCGATGACAATGGCGCTTGCGCTGACGGTTATCGGTCTGTCGCATATCCAAGGTTTCCGTCATAATCGCAAGCACTATCTGAAGCACTACTTCGAGCCGTGGCCATTCTTCCTCCCGATCAACCTGATCGAGACGGCGGCCAAGCCTCTTACGCTCGGTCTTCGTCTATACGGGAACATCTACGCGGGCGAAGTTATGATCGGCATCATCCTGGGCATGGGCTGGATCGGTATTCCGGCGCTCATGGTGTGGCAAGGATTCAGTATTTTCGTCGGCGCTATCCAGGCGTTCGTCTTCACGATGCTCACCATGGTGTATATCGGCCAAGCGAGTATTCACGAAGATCATTAATCGATATGGATTCACTCTAATTAAAATAAACCCTACATTCCCGAGGAGGATTTACAAATGGTATACGGTCTGTTGGCAGCGGCAATTGTTTTTGGTCTTGGTGCGTTCGGCGCGAGTATCGGTAACGGTATGATCTTCAGCAAAACAATCGAAGGTATCTCCCGTCAGCCTGAGCTGCGCGGTTCTCTGCAAACGACGGCGTTCATCGGCGTAGGTCTGGTCGAAGCCCTTCCGATCATCTCCCTCGTTCTTGCGTTCATCTTGATGGGTCAAGCCGAGTAGTACGGAATAGGAACAAGGCGGGGAGTGCCGTTGCCTCCACGCCTTCGTTTTGCAAGGCACGAAACTAAGTTCACGAAAGCCGTATGAAAGGAGAGCGGATCCCCCTAATGAACATCGTATGGTCTAACTTTTTCGTTCAGTTGGTCGCGTTCTTGATCTTGTTCTTCCTGCTGCAGCGCTTTGCGTTCAAGCCGTTGTTCGGCATCATGGAAAAAAGACGCCAAATGGTCTTGGAGCAAATGGACAGCGCGAAGAAAAATCGCGAGGAAGCGGATCAATTCATAGAAGAGCAGAAGCAAGCGCTTCAGCAAGCGCGCAAGGAAGCTCACGACATTATCGAGCAAGCGAGAATCACGAGTTCCAGACAGGCGGACGATATTATCCAAACCGCCCGCAGCGAGTCCGACCGTCTCAAAGAAGAAGCGGTTCGCGAAATCGAAGCCGAGAAGAACAAGGCGCTTGCCGCGCTTAAAGCGCAAGTCAGCGGCTTGTCCGTATTGATCGCTTCGAAGATTATCGAGAAACAAGTCGACGAGCAGTCCCAGAAGGAGCTTGTCGAACAATACCTGCAGAATGTAGGGAATAAATCATGAGCCGCGGTTCGGTAGTCGCCAAGCGTTATGCGAAGGCGCTCTTCCAAGCCGCGAACGACAAAGGGCTCGTAGCCGAAACGGAAAACCAGCTTAAGTTGGTTGTGGACGTCGTAGAAAGCAACGCAGAACTGCGCGCGTTTCTCTCGGCCCCCAACATTACGCTGGAGACGAAAAAGCAGACGCTGATCCAAGCTTTCGGAGCGGAAGCTTCTCCGATCGTTCTCGGGACGGTTAATCTGTTGATCGAACGCGGACGCGAGGGCGAGCTTGCTTCCGTGCTTGCCGCTTACTTGCAGGTCGCGGGCGAAGCTCTCGGGCGCGCGGACGCGCACGTCACTTCGTCGAAACCGCTCAGCGCGGAAGAGCAGGCCAAGTTGGCCGCCAAATTCGGCGCTCTGCTCGGCAAGACCGTTCGGGTTACGAATTCCGTTAATCCCGAACTGCTTGGAGGCTTGACCGTTCGCATCGGCGATACGCTGTACGACGGCAGTCTGAAGGGCAAACTCGAACGTCTGGACAAAACGCTGCAAACCGCGGCGATCTAACGAATAACAATACCATTTGCAAGCAATGGAGACAGGGGTGAACGAATTGAGTATTAGGCCCGAAGAGATCAGTACTCTGATCAAGAAGCAGATCGAGCAATATCAATCCGATATTCAAGTCGTCGACGTCGGCACCGTCATCCAGGTCGGTGACGGAATCGCGCGCGTGCACGGTTTGGAAAAATGTATGGCGGGAGAGCTTCTCGAGTTCGAAGGCGGCGTTATCGGCATGGCCCTCAACTTGGAGGAAGACAACGTCGGTGTCGTCATCATGGGTCCTTACACGGGCATTCGCGAAGGCGACCAAGTTAAGAGAACCGGCCGCATCATGGAAGTTCCGGTCGGCGAGCAATTGCTCGGCCGCGTCGTGAACGCTCTGGGTCAGCCGATTGACGGCAACGGACCGATCAACACGACGAAATCTCGTCCTATCGAATCCCCGGCTCCGGGCGTTATGGATCGTAAATCCGTTCACGAGCCGATGCAGACCGGTATCAAAGCGATCGACGCGATGATTCCGATCGGCCGCGGCCAACGGGAATTGATCATCGGCGACCGTCAAACGGGTAAGACGACGATTGCGGTCGATACGATCGTGAACCAGAAGGGCAACGGAGTTATCTGTATCTACGTTGCGATCGGTCAGAAGCAATCGACCGTGCGCGGCCTGGTTGAAACGCTGCGCAAACATGGCGCTCTCGACTACACGATCGTCGTAACGGCGAACGCGTCCGAACCGGCTCCATTGCTCTATCTCGCTCCTTATACGGGCGTATCGATGGGCGAAGAATTCATGTACAACGGCAAGCACGTTCTGATCATCTATGATGACCTGACGAAGCAAGCCGCCGCTTACCGCGAACTTTCCCTCTTGCTTCGCCGTCCTCCGGGCCGTGAAGCTTATCCGGGCGACGTATTCTACTTGCACTCCCGTCTTCTCGAGCGCGCTGCCAAGCTGAGCGACGAGAAGGGCGGCGGTTCGATGACCGCTCTGCCGTTCATCGAGACGCAAGCGGGCGACGTCTCCGCTTATATTCCGACCAACGTAATCTCGATTACCGACGGTCAAATCTTCCTTGAAGCAGACCTGTTCTATTCCGGTCAACGTCCGGCGGTTAACGTCGGTATTTCCGTATCCCGGGTAGGCAGCTCCGCTCAGATTAAAGCGATGAAGAAGGTTGCGGGCACGCTCAAAACCGACCTCGCGCAATATCGTGAATTGGCTGCGTTCGCGCAATTCGGCTCCGACCTCGACAAGGTGACGAAGTCGCGTCTGGATCGCGGAATCCGCACGCTCGAAATTTTGAAGCAAGGCGTTAACCAGCCGCTTCCGGTCGAGCGTCAAGTCGTATCTCTGTATATCGTAACCAGAGGCCATCTGGACACGATTCCGGTACAGGACGTTCGCCGCTTCGAAGCGGAGTTCCTTGCTTACGTGGAAGTGAACCGTCCGGAAATCTTCCAGTCGATCCGCGATACGAAGGATTTGACTGCCGACACCGACAGCGCTCTGATCGACGCGATCGCGACGTTCAAGAAGGGCTTTAACGCATCGGCATAACATAGAGTCGGAACATGGAATTCGAGTCGCAACAATAAGCTTGAGCCGGGTTTGCCGTCGGCAAGCCTGGCAATAAGGTGGTGAAACGATTGGCTAAAGGGATGCGCGAGATCAAGCGCTCGATCAAGAGCAAGCAGAATACGAAGCAGATTACGAAAGCGATGGAGATGGTCGCCGCTTCGCGGCTTAGAAGAGCCCAGGAAGCAGCCGTCTCCGCTCGGCCCTACACGGATAAGCTGAAGGAAGTCGTATCCAGCATCGCGTCCGCCTCGGGAGGCAGCAAGCATCCGATGCTCCAGAGCCGTCCGATCAAGAGAACGGCATACCTGGTAATTACCTCGGATCGCGGTCTGGCCGGAGGCTATAACGCCAACATTTTGCGTAAAGTGCTGTTGACGATTAAAGACCAGCATAACTCGAAGGACGAGTACGCCGTATTCGTGATCGGCCGCAAAGGGCGCGACTTCTTCCAGCGGCGCGGAATTCCGATCGTCGAGGAAGTGACCGGACTGTCCGATTCTCCTAAGTTCTCGGACATCAAAGAGGTTGCGGCCAAAGCGGTACGAGGCTTCGAAGAAGGCAAGTACGACGAGTTGCACCTGGCATACAACGAATTCAGGAACGCGGTCACCCAAATTCCGACGCTGAAACGCTTGCTTCCGCTTGGCGATATCGCTGCGGGAGGCGAGAAAGCCGAATACGAATACGAGCCGTCCGCCGAAGAGGTGCTTAACGTGCTTCTGCCTAAATACGCGGAAACGCTCGTGTTCAGCGCAGTACTCGAGGGCAAAGCCAGCGAGTTCGGGGCGCGGATGACGGCAATGGGAAATGCGACGAAGAATGCGACGAAGATGATCGCCGATTTGACGCTGCACTACAACCGTGCCCGTCAAGCCGCGATTACGCAGGAAATCTCGGAGATCGTCGCGGGAGCGAACGCACAGCAATAACAATCGTGACGATTGCTCAGTGATCGCACTATTTTAGGAGGTAAATCCATGAGCAAAGGGCGCGTTGTTCAGGTGCTGGGGCCTGTCGTCGACATCGAGTTCGACCACGGTCACCTGCCTGACATTCTCAATGCGATTAAAATTGAAGCGAAGGCCGAGAGCGCTAGCGGCACCGACGTCAGCCTTACGGTTGAAGTCGCGCAGCACCTTGGCGACAATCTGGTTCGCGCGGTCGCGATGTCCTCTACCGACGGTTTGGTCAGAGGAACGGAAGCGGTCGACTTGGGCGTACCGATCACGATTCCTGTAGGTCCTGCGACATTGGGCCGGGTTTTCAACGTATTGGGCGATTCGATCGACGGCAAAGGCGCAGTTGATCGCACGCATACGAACCCGATTCACCGTCAAGCTCCTTCTTTCGAAGATTTGACTACCCAGACGGAAATGCTGGAGACGGGAATCAAAGTCGTCGACTTGCTTGCTCCTTACACCAAGGGCGGTAAGATCGGTCTGTTCGGCGGCGCAGGCGTAGGTAAAACCGTTCTGATGCAAGAGCTGATTCACAACATTGCATCCGAGCATGGCGGTATCTCCGTATTCGCCGGTGTAGGGGAGCGTACCCGCGAAGGTAACGACCTCTACCACGAGATGACGGAATCCGGCGTTATCGCGAAGCTGGCGATGGTGTTCGGTCAGATGAACGAGCCTCCGGGCGCGCGTATGCGCGTTGCTCTGACGGGTCTGACGATGGCGGAATACTTCCGCGATCAAGAAGGCCGCGACGTTCTTCTGTTCGTCGACAACATTTTCCGCTTTACTCAAGCGGGCTCCGAAGTATCGGCGCTTCTCGGCCGTATGCCTTCCGCGGTTGGTTACCAACCTACGCTGGCAACCGAGATGGGTCAACTTCAAGAGCGTATCACCTCTACGAAAAAAGGCTCCGTAACGTCGATCCAAGCGATCTACGTTCCAGCGGATGACTATACTGACCCGGCTCCGGCTACGGCGTTTGCCCACTTGGACGCAACGACGAACTTGGAGCGTAACATCGCTGCGATGGGGATTTTCCCGGCGGTTGACCCGCTGGCTTCCTCTTCCCGGATTCTTGCTCCGGAAATCGTCGGCGAAGAGCACTACAACGTAGCGCAAGGCGTTAAGAAATTGCTGCAGCGTTACAAAGAGCTTCAAGACATCATCGCCATCCTCGGTATGGACGAGTTGTCCGACGAAGACAAACAGGTCGTTCAACGCGCTCGTCGCATTCAACTGTTCCTGTCCCAACCGCTGCACGTCGCAGAGGCGTTCAACGGCATCCCTGGAGTCTACGCTCCGATCAAAGAAACGATCCGCAGCTTTAAGGAAATCCTCGAAGGCAAGCACGACGATCTTCCGGAACCGGCTTTCCACAACGTCGGCGTTATCGAGGAAGCGGTCGAGAAAGCGAAGAAACTCGCTGCTGAGGTTTAATCCGGCGGCTGGTTTGGAGGGATCGATATGAGTACCTTACGGTTGGAGATCGTCACTCCGGAGCACAAGGTTTACGAGAAAGACGTGAATATGGTCGTCGTTAAAGGCGTGGCCGGCGAGCTCGGCATTCTGCCCAACCATATTCCTCTGGTTACGCCGCTGAAAGTGGCTCCGGTTAAAGCCAAGATCGGCAATACGAACGAATTCATTGCCGTTCACGGCGGATTTATGGAAGTGCGCAAGGACAAGGTCGTTATATTGGCTGAAGCTGCCGAGCTCGAGTCGGATATCGACGTTTCCCGAGCGCGGCTTGCGAAGGAACGGGCTGAGCGCCGTCTCGCGCAGAAGCAAGCGGACATCAGTGCAGCCCGCGCCGAACTGGCGCTGCAACGGGCCATCTTGCGACTGGAAACGGTCAATGAGAAGGAACACCAGCATCGCAACCAATAATCGGCTTTATCGACCGCCCAGCGGAGGATCGGAAACGATCTCCCGTTGGGCGGTTTTTTCTTGTTGTGCGAGTCATTCATCCTCTTTCATTCCTGGCGTTCTCGACCATTCGCACGGCTGCGGCGCGATCGGCCGCCGGCAGCTTGTTCAGCACGATCGTCACATAGTTGGACACGGTTTTTGCCGACAGGCCCAGCGCTTCGCCAATCTCGGCGTTCGAGCATCCGTCGGCCATATAAGTGAGCACCTCTTTCTCCCGTACGGTCAATTGGGTGAATCGCTCGAGAGGGACGGAAGAGCGGGTCGCATAGTCGATCATCCGCGCAGCCACTTCTGCGCTGAAGATCGCTTCCCCCGCCGCTACCGCGCGAATTGCTCGAAGAATCTCGTCCTTGTCCGCGTCCTTGAGAAAGTACCCTCTTGCCCCTGTCTTCATCGCGGTAATGACCGACGCATCGTCCTGGTGCATGGTCAGGAACAGAATATGCACGCTGGGATGATCCTGCTTGATCTGTCTGGCTGCTTCTACGCCATTCAAGCCGGGCATCCGGATATCCATGAGGATGACGTCGGGCGAAGTCTGCCCGCAAAGGTCGACCGCTTCCTGGCCGTTAGCCGCCTCCCCCACGAGTTCCATATCGTCTGCCGTCTCCAGAATCGTTCGCAGTCCTTTGCGGTACATCGGATGATCGTCGGCGATCAGTATTTTCCACGTCTTCACTCTGCTGCACTCCAATCGGTATGAATTTGCATCGGCAGCCATGCGGCTGCCTGTGTTCCTCCGCCCTCGAGCCGGGCAATCCGGCTTCGTCCGCCCAGCTCTGCGGCTCTCTCCCGGATCGACATCAGACCGACTCCGGCTTCCCGGCGTTCCGAGGCCGGCCAGTCGCCGACCGCGTCGGAGAGGCCTGTACCGTCATCCGCAACCTCCACATACAGTCCATCGGACTGATCTTCCGTCTGCAGAGCCAGCGTCACCGTGCAGGTGCTTGCGCCGGAATGCTTGACGACATTGGCTAACGCTTCGGATACGATGCGATAGGCGGCAACTTCCACCGCTGCCGGGAGCGGTGGAAGCTCGGCAGGTGACAGCAGAACGAAGCGGATCTGCTGGCCGGGGCGGCCGCCGTGCGCGTTATGTACGTACATCAGCCGATCCGCACGCTGGCGTATAGCCTCGATGAGCCCGTACTGATCCAACGCCGGGGGCCGAAGGTTATGGACGAATTCCCGAATGTCGCTTACGGTAACCCGAATATCGGCTTCGAGCTCCCCGATGATCGTCTCGGCCCGCTCGGGATCCTTACGAATGTAATCGCCCGCCGCCGAAGCGGTGAGCGCAAGTGAAGCAAGCCGGGGAGCCAGGTCGTCATGCAGATTGTTGCGTAGGGATCGCCTCTCCTCTTCCCGCGCGAAGATGAGCTTCTCTCGCGACGTCTGCAATTCCTTCATCAGACGGCCGATATCGAGCGACTGCTTCAGCCCGTGGATGATTCGGGCGGATTCCCTCGCGAGCAGCTGAAGAAGCCGCAGATCCGCCTTGCGCAACGGTTCGTCGGGCGATCGCGGCAAAATATATAAGCTGCCGAGCTGTTCGCCTCCCATCACCAGCGGGAAGCGGATGGCCTGCGGCTCGCGCGGCGAGCCTGCCGCAGCCGCTTCCTGTTCGCGGCCGTTCACCAGAATCGTAATGGAGACATGCGGCAGATGAAGCATCTCCTTCACCGTCGTTACAACCGTACCGAGCACTTGCTCCGGCGCATGAGGCTCCTTCAATCGATCGCCCAATCCGACGAGGAAGGATACCGGATTTTCCCGCTTGCCGTACATGGTCCGGTTGATCAGCATTTCCATGAACACTTTCAGCGGGGTGAACAAGACGGCGACCAGTCCTGTTGCGATGAGCGAGTAGAAGCCGCTCCGGGCTTGGAACACCAGGGTAAGGTACCATACTGTGGCCATGTAGATCATGAAGAGGATGAAGAGCAGTCCCGCGTAGACAACGCTTCGGCGCACGATGGGGGGAACGTTCCATAACCGGTCCTTCAACAGGGCGGAGCCGATCGAGATCGGAATCGGCAGTATCGTGAGACGGATCGCGAGATCGAGCGCGAAGCTGTCGCTCTTGTAGAGCTGCGGCCATATAAGAAGCGAGAGATTGACGCAGATGAGCGCGGCGAAAGCGCCGATAGTGCCGAACGCGACTTTGCGGACCGCTTGCTTCGCTTCCGCTGAAGCATTATCCCGATACTGTGTATATTGGCTGTAAGCCAGCGTGCCGAAAAAGACGATCAGCCAGCCGAGCGACAGTCCCAGCGGCCACTTGTCGAGATGAACGGCCGGCAGCGGCAGATGGGCGGGCGCATAGCGGACGAGGAACGCGGCGACGGCGACCCAGCCGATCCACGTGCGGGTGATGCGGCCGCTCGGGAACCACAGCGCGAAGCACATGATTCCGAGTATCCCGGCGCTCTGAGCGAGGGGGACGAGTATGTCCGAGCCAGCCCACTGCTTGAAGACAAGGTCTCCGAAGGCAAACGAGACAAGCGTGAACGCTGTAACGGAGCCCAGGACGTCCTTTGGTTTCAAGAGCATGATCAGCGCTGCCGTGAATGCATAGCAGCAGAAGAAGAACAGGTCGATGCCGATATGCAGCATGGCCGCTCCCGACGCCGTCAGTCCGAGAGCTTCTTGCCATTCGCCGGAGAGGACGGACATCGGCGCATCGGGGCATCCTTGCGCCGAATCGATGCAAGCCTCATTCAGATAATGATAATAGGAGGGCAAGGAAGCCAGGTAGCATAAGGCCAAGAACAGATTCAGGGCGGCGATTCCGACATAAAGCGCCAACAGCCGCCGGGAACGGCGGCGGCCGGAATTGTGATGCTGCGCTTGGAGGAATGGATTAAGCAGGGCCTTCAAGAACGAATTCACCTCTGTCGGTTGCCGAATATTGTGGCGGCGGCGAAGATCGCGCCGTAGAGAAGCGACGCGCTCCCTCCCGCGATGCCCCAGCTTCCCGGGTGGTCCGGAACCGCAAGGGCCGAAGCGCCAAGGTACAGATAGGTCAAGCTTACAATAAGGCCGAGCGCCGATGAGCCGGCCCGCCGCGAAGCGGTCAACACACCGCCGTACAGCAAGGTCAGCAGCATCGCCGTATGCTCTCCCCAGCGGAACTGCCCCGCCGTCTCCGACCATTGCTGGATGCCGGCATTAATCGCGACCGGCAGCAGGAAGATGGCCGCGATCGCCGTCAGTGCGAGTAGCGGGCGGGAATATTTGCCGGGCGAGTCAAGCCGGATCGCGCCGGACCGGTTGTGATAGAACGCGAACAGAATCGTCAGCGTGAGCAGGAACAGGACGAATATGAAGGCTTTCTCAAGCGCAAGGACAGGCGCGGTAATCGCCAATGCCGCCAGGAAGATGAGATGGCCGACTGCATAGAAGTGAAGCAGCATCGGCTTCTCGAACGGGCGGCGCAGGAGTGCGATCAGACTGCCGCCGAACAAGAATGCGAGCAGCCCGCCGTGCGAAGTCGCGAGCCAGCGATAAGAATCGGGTACGACGGTTTCGGCGTCGCAGCCTTCGCAATCGGAAGGCAACCAGGGCTCCAGCGCCTCCGTAGCCCCTTCCAGGAAGAAGAAGCCGAATAACGTAAACAGTATCGCGAGGATAGGGAACCCGATTATTTTCCAGCGCTTCGGTCCCCCATTGACATGTACATCCGTTACATTCAAATTCATAACGCGCTATCCCCTCTCATTGGTCATGCAATCAGCTTAACGGAACGCTGTTGGCAACGAATAGAGGGGATATTCCCGAATGTCCGGGAAAAGACGCTGGGAAAGTTATTCGCGTTCGCCTGGGCATTCTCCTGCCGCTCCTGCCGCTCCGCAAGCGGGCCGCTCTGCAAGCAGGTGCAGACAGACTGCGCTGCGAGCGAAATTCCCGATCGGTTTCCCGATTATTCGGGAATGCCTCTCTAGTATATGAGAGCCGGCGCCGCTTACGATGAGGGTACTGCTTGGTAAGCGATTCGGTTAGATGGAGGGAAGCGGAGGAATGAGACAATTAGGGTTCAAGACGGTCGCGATGTTAATGGTGGTCAGTCTATTGGCAGGATTCGTTCCAGCCGAGAAGTATGGGGCGTTCGAGAGCGGCTATGCATGGGCGGCTGAGGAGAACACGACGAACGAAGTGCAGCAGGTGACGGTCACGCAGCAGATTACGGCTGATGGAGATGCGGGAGAAGTCGCGCCGGCACCTCCTGAATTGGATGCGCTGCCCCCTTATGTGAGCACGCTGGACTATTCAATTACAGGACGAGCGGCGGAAGGCTCAGAGGTTACCGTTGTGGTGTATTTCGGCGAAGAAGCGCCGATGCTGTTCACGGGCGAGGCATCGGAGCCCGCCGAGGAACCGGGATTCGGAACGTTTCGCATCACGATCGGATTTACGGGAGAAGGAAGCTATGAGATCGCAGCATACGCCGTGAAGGACGGAGAGCGCAGCGCCGATTCGCTCACGCAGCGCGTCGTCTTCGATAGGACAGCTCCGAACCCGCCGTTCTCGGCGACCGTATTCCTGGGCTCCCCGGATCAGGTGGCGCTGCAATGGGAGCCGGCGATGATTCTGGATTCCGAAGGCGTCCTTGTGCCCGATCCGTCAGTGGACCGATATCGGATTATTCGGGACGGTCATCCGATCGGGGAGACGGCGGATCTGATGTTCATCGATACGAATTTGCCGGAGATGGGGTTGTTTCAATACGGAATTGCCGCGATCGACCATGCCGGCAATATCTCGAATCCTTACCAGGTGGGAGCGTCGACGTTCCATAGGAATGCTGTGAAAATTGTCGGCATACCTGAAGACAATTCGCAAGGTCATATGGTCACGATGCCGGTTATAAGCAAGAACGGTTCAACGGTGCTGTTCGTGTCCGACCTTCCGGACTTGCCGGGCGCCAGCGCTCCCGAGGCAGGAGACGTCGGTCTATACGCCTACGAGGTTGGCACAGGGACGATCACCCGAATCGGGAATACGGACCGCTACATGGAATACGTGCAAGGAATGGCTGACATCAGCGCGGACGGACGGTATGTGTCTTACGTCGATATTAGCCGGAACGTCATGCTGCATGACCGGCAATCGGGGCTCTCGGTTCCCGTTACGAATGTGGAGAACGGCCGAATGGATCGCGTATCGATGAGCGGCGACGGAATCTGGCTCGTCTTCGCTTCGGATACAGACGGGATCACGCCGGGCGATGTGGACGGGCTGACCGATATTTTCCTATATCATACCGCGGCGAAGACGATAACGCGCATCACGCCTGTTGCGGAAGGATCGGAATCGATTGGGGATTACAGGAATCCGGTCGTCAGCGGAGACGGCAGCTACGTCATGTTCACGGGAGTCTCCGACGCGTCGCCTGAACGAATGAGGGAATTATTCGTATATCGCATCTTCGCCGGACGGGCGGACAGGGTGGAGATCCGGGATGAGTCGAACGGCCCTTATGACGTGAACCAATTCAGCGTCTCTCACGATGGGCGCTATGTGGCCTTCCTGGGAGCACCCCGACAGGGTACGCATCTTATCTATATCCATGACCGTCAGGAAGGGCTCACGCGCAGCTTGTATAACGGCCTGCCGCTGTCGTCGACGATCGGAATGGGCAGTCCGATATTCAGCGAAGACGGACGATACGTGGCGATGAGCTACTATAACAGGAACCCCGTAGTCGCCCCTTCGACAGGGCCGTTCGATTCGACTTTCGGGGCGATCCGGTTCGAATGGCGGACGGGAGCCTATACTTATCTGGGCGATCGAGGCAAAATGACGAGGCAGCCCGGGTTGAGCGCGGACGGGGAACGAGCTGTGTTCCAGTTGGGCAGTCAGCAGGAAATCTATCTCGTGTGTCTGACGGATGTCTGCTCGGAGCAGCCGTCGGAGGACAGGATCGATCGCGTCATCCTCTCGGTTCCGTCGCCCGTCGGGCAGCAGATTCCGCTTGAGGGCAGTCTCCAGATTACGGCGCTCGGCGGTCCGGGCCAAACGATCCGCGCCATAATTACATATGAGACTGCGGCCGGAATACAGACGGGCGAATTGCTGTTGACGGAGTGGATGGACGCGTCCGGCATCTACAGCGGCGTCTGGCAGCTGCCGGACGGCGCGCTTCAGATTACGCGCGTCAGAGCGGAGTCTGCGGCCAAACCGAGCGTATCGCGAGAGGCGGATGCGGGAAGGCTGCCGATCCGTGTCGCCGGCGAGCTGGGCGTCTTGCTCGATACGAGCTATTTGTCCCATCTGGAAGGATCGGTGATCGCGGCTGTCAGCGCCTCGGGCAAGGGCGGGGCCAGCGCCATCATCGGCAGCGATACGCTGTATCGGCTGGCGTTGGCCGGCTCGGAGGATTACCGTCTGACGGTTCGCAATCCGAATGGAGTTCTACTGATGGATATGCAGGCTGTTGCGATTGTCGACGGACAACGAAGAGAGATTACGGTCTCTCCTGTTCCGTCGGCAAGGCTGGAGGTGCTGCTGGAGGACGATAAGGGCCGGCCTGTTGTCTCGGGAGCGGAAGTGCGATTCCGGCAAGGTTCTTCGGGAACGGTATTGTCGGCGCGAGCAGACGGATCGGGCAGCTTCCGCCTTCCGGGAGAGCCCCGGGCGGGCGAGACATGGACCGTGACGGCCGCAGTTCCCGAGCCTTATATTGCTCCGGCTGCGAAGGAGCTGACGCTCGGCGCCGGTCGGAATACGCTGACGCTGGCGCTGGAGCGGGTCGCGGACGGCCGCGTAGAGGGAAACGTTGCGCATGAAGACGGAACGGCTGCTCCAGGAGTCACGGTCAAGCTTATCCATACGCAGCGGGGAACCGTCGATGCTGAGGCCGAGACGGATGCGAACGGGCAATATTCGTTATCTGCGCCGCAGGGGATGTACCGGTTCGAGGCCGGGCGTACGAAGCCGCCTCTTCTGCAAGCCGTCGGATTGCTCGGGAACGTAACGTTGACGCCGGGATTAAGCGTGACGCGCAATGTCACCGTCACGCCACTCGGCGGCGCCCGGATTCAGATTAACGCCCGGGTGAAGCCGGTGGACGGCGACTGGCGCAAGATCGAGCTATGGGAGCGGCGGACCGCGGCCGAATACGGCTTGCGGCTTACAGGCAGCAATCCGGCCGCTTCCGTCTATCCGGGAATTATCTCCCACAACGCGTATCATACGCGCGGCGTAGCAGGCGATGCCGTGAAGGTTTGTATCGGCGGGGGGCACACCGATTATGCTGAAGCCTGCAGCGAGGCGGTGCTGGACGATTATCTCCGCGCAAGCGTGCAGCTTGATATGACGGAGAGGGGGAGAATTACCGGCACGATCGCAGGATTTCTCCCGGGCGACGATGTGCGGGTTGGCGTCGAGATCGAGGAGGACGGCAAGTTCCGTTTCTTGCATACGGTACCTGTCACCGGAGGAGGACGCCTAACCGTGTCCCTGCATGAGACAGGGCATCTTCGTCTCCGCATTCAGAAGACGTTCCCGAACCGTAACGTGCCGCCCTACTATCCGACGGCGGTCGCTCAATATGTCGAAGTCGACGTGGCAGAGGGCCAACTGGTGGAGCTGCCGCCGATTGTGCTGCGGGACACGATGGACTGGTTCTACGGCGTGCCGGGCAACGGGCTGACGGCACGCCGGGAAGCGATCGCGGGCGACAGCGTCAGCTTGCGGGGCAGCTATCGGCTCTCCGAAGAACGGCAGCCGCTGAAGAACGTGAAGCTGCGAATCGAAGTGCCGGCCGGCACGGAGCTGCTGGAGGACAGCGTCGTCCTGAACGGCTCGCCGGTTAGCGCGGAGCGGACGGAATCGAACGTCTACGAGCTGCCGGTCGGGGACTTGCAGCCGGGAGCCTTCGGGGCGCTCAATTACCGCTTGAAGCTGGAAGCAAGCGCAACGGAACGATTCGCGGCATCTCTGCAGATTGTCTACGAGCGTTCGGATAACGGCGAGCGGCGGGAAGAATGGACCGGCATGACCTATGTGTACCCCGTGCAGTTGACCTTGACGGCGCCGGGACAGGTCGTTCACGACCAGGTGCCGGTCAGCGGCCGAGCGCCAGCCGGAAGCCGCGTATCGATATATGCGAATGACGAGCTTGCGGGAGAAGCCATTGCAACGGCAGGAGGGCTGTGGTTCGCCAAGGTCCGGCTGCCGCAGTCGTCGAGCGCCAAGGTATGGGGCGATGAGGCGGTCTATCGCATGACGGCCGTTATGAAGAGCGACGACGTATTGATCCGATCGAACCCGGTATCCGTGTCGTACGATAAGGATCATGCAATCATTACCGAAGTGAATATGACATCCATCTACAGCAAAGTCAGCTTCGATCCTTCGGAAGGGGTAGCCCGATTCCCGTTCGTGGCCGATATGGGTCTCCCGCTCACCTTCCGGGTGAAATTCAACAACAGTGAGCGTGTCTCCAACGTCCGGATTCAGTTCGAGAACGGCGAGCTTCGCACCGCGTATATCGCAGAAGAAGATGTATTCAGGGCCACGACGACAATGGGGGCGAAGAAGCTTGGCGGCATCTACGTCACCTACGATACGGCGTCTGAGGAACTGGCGCCTGTACCGAGGCCGGACCCGGCCGACTTGAGCAAGGCCGTGTCCGGCCTCCCGGACGCATGGCGCCTTGCTCAATATGAGCTGGCGGACGAGGCGGAGGCGGCGAAGCATCTGGGGGCCAATCCGCTCATGGATCTGAGCAGCGGTGCCTATAATTCGCCGCTGGTCAAGGTGACGATGGGCAATAGCGACAGGTACACGGGCTATATGCGGGTCACGGCGAGGCGTGCGACCGGTCCTGCCGGGGGGAAGCCGTACCGGGACGTGTCGAACGGCTTTGCGCAGACGGCCAGGGGCGTTGCGCTCACGACGCGGGCCACATTGTCGGAGAGCTTGCTGACGCCGGAGGAGAAGGCGGCGTTCGCCGCTCTTCTGTCCGGGCATAACAAGGACGATGTCGATCAACTCGTCATCGGGCTTACGACCGCCTTCCCGGACAGTCTCAACGCGAAGGTCATGGATATTGCGAACAATCTGCGCAGCTACGTGACCGATGCGATGGATTTCAGCGATTATGCCGACGAGTTAATCGAGTTCCAGGATTATGTTATTCAGAACGAATGCCACGGTCCGACCAAAAATCACTATATCAACATGACCAATCTGCTGTACGAAGCGGCGAGCGACGGACTGCTGGCGAAGAACACGATTACCGGGTACGCGCTCATCTCCACGCATCTGAACATTCCGCCCATGCTGGGCTTCGGAATCGGGGAAGGGCTGCTGGCGCTCGGCAATACGGTGAAGAATCCATGGAAGGAACGGCTGGACGCGTTAAAAGAGGAATTCAAGAAGGATCAGGAGTGGCGGGATCGGATGGCTGCTGCCGGAGCCATCGATCGGTGCAAGACGCCGGATGAACTGGAGGAAGCGAAGCGATTCGAGGAAGAGAACCTGGTGGCCGATCCGACCTGGATCTACGATCCTAGCGGATATGTCTACGAAGCCGTGCCGAGCAACCGCCTGGAAGGCGTTCAGGCGTCGCTGTATCAGCAAGACCCGCAGAGCGGAGAGTGGCGGTTCTGGGACGCGGAATGGTATCTGCAGCGGAACCCGCTGATTACGGATACGGAAGGCCGATACGGCTGGGACGTTCCGGAAGGCAGGTGGCAGGTGCGCTATGAGAAGGAAGGCTACCAGACGGCGTACAGCGACGAGCTTGTCGTGCTTCCGCCTCACTTTGACGTCAACATTCCGATGGTGTCTTACCAGCCGCCGACAGTCGAGGAGGTCGTCGCGGACGAGGTGCGGGGCGTGTACTTCGCTTTCAGCAAGCCGATGCGTACGAGTTCCGTAACGACGGTCTCCGTACGGCTGGAGTCGGAGCGCGGCGAGCCGGTCGAAGGCACGGTCGAGGCGATCCGGCCGGAGCGGACGGCGGAAGGCGTCGAGGTGGCGAAGCATTATCGCTTCGTCCCAAGCGTGACGCTTGCGGCCGGATCGGTCTATCGGTTCACGGTGCTGCCCGAAACGCTAAGCTATGCGGAAGTGCCGATGCTTGCGGCCGAGAAGCGGGACTTGACCGTGTTGCCGGGCGACGCGGCTCCGAAGGAAGCGGGAGCGGACTTGCAGGCGCTCCCGGGCTCGCGTTCGGTCACGCTGACCTGGCGGGCCGGGCAGTCGCCGCTTGTGAAGGCCATGAAGCTCTATTGGCGGGAGGCAGGCAAGTCCAACGACGAGTATACGAGTGAAATCGAGCTTTCGCCGGATCAGAGATCGTATGCGCTGACCGGGCTGAATGCCGATACGCCTTATGAGATCAAGCTGGTTACGGTCGGGATGAACGAGAAGGAATCGGAGGGCCTGATAGCGAAGGCACGGACGCCGTTCGAGGAAGCGCTTGTGATGGACACGACGCCTGCCGGGGATGTGACGAACGCAGTTGCGGCGAGGACCGGCGCGCAGTCGCTCGGAGTGAGGTGGACCGACCCGTCCGATGCTGATCTTCGGACCGTCATGGTGGCATGGCGAAAGAAGGGCGACTCCGAATTCGGTGCGCCGGTCTCTGTGGCCCCGGTCGCCCAGCGTGCGGAGATCGCCGGTCTGGCGGTCAATACGGTCTATGAGATCCGCATTTCGACGGCAGATACGTATTGGAACGAGTCTGCCGGCATTGTGTTGGAAGGCAGCACGCAAGCTCCGGTTAATCAGACCGGCGGTGGAGGCGGGACCGGGAGCGGGAACGTGTCAAACTCGCCAAGCGGTGAGGAAGTGCTGGTGGATGTGGGAGCGGGCGAGCTGATCTGGAGCGGGTTCGAAGGCGATATTCTGCTGCGGATCGCGACGGGCACGCTGCCGGCCGGCTCAAGGCTCGCTGTCCGTAAGCTTGGGACCGAGCCGGAGACGGCGATCCCTGCACCGCTCGGCAGCTACAGCGGCATATTCCGGATCGCGGTCGAAGGTGCGGACCGCTTCTCGCAGCCGGTGAAGCTGTCGCTGCGCTACGGGACTGCCGCCGGCAGCGGATTCGATCTCCGCAAGCTTGGCGTATTCCGGTGCAACGATCGCAACGGCAGCTGGTCGTATGTCGGCGGAACGCTGAACCGGCAAGACGGCATCGTGTCGGCGGAAATCAGCGAGCCGGGCATCTACGCCCTGCTGTCGTCCGACACGCACTTCAAGGACTTGAACGGGCATTGGGCGCAGGAGATGGTCGAAGTGCTGGCAGGCCGAACGATCGTAAGCGGCAGAAGTCGGAATGTATTCGCGCCTTCCGCACGGCTCACCCGCGCGGAAGCGACGAAGCTGCTGGTGGAAACGATGCGAGGGAAAGCGGCTGCACCGCAAGGAAGCCGTTCGTTCTCGGACGTTCGGCCCGCGGACTGGTTCTACCCGTATCTCGTTGCGGCGGAGGCAGCCGGCTGGATCGAGGGCAGCGGAGACCGGTTCCGGCCCAATGATCCGATCAGCAGGGAGGAGCTCGCAGCGCTGTTCATCCGGGCGCTTGGCTGGCAAGAGGAGGCGGAAGCGCGGGCCGGGCAGCTGGCGAGTGCCGGAGGCGCGGCGGCATTCGCCGACGGCAAGCAAATCGCCCCGTGGGCGGCAGGCTACGTGGAGGTTGCGCGGGAGAAGGGGCTTATGCAGGGCGGTCCTGGTGGGCAATTCCTCCCGAAAGCGAGCGCTACGAGAGCGGAAGGGACGGTATTGCTGTTCAGGGCGATCCAGCGCATGGGATGGATTGAAGAATAGCCGAAATCAACGGTTGGCCGGGAGCTTAAGCCCGGCCAACCGTTTTCTATGGGGACGGGGATAATACCGCGTGGATATGCCGTTAACCCGATAAATCCTGCCCGTGTTGCGTGCTGAGCAGGGGGGAGGAACTGGCTGTAAGCGCGGGAAGTGACGGTTATCACTGATTCTTTTTCGCGAGGAGGGGTACATTAGAGAGAGGAAGGAAAAGTTTAACGAAGGAGGGGCTGAGATGAGCGCGTTGACGGATTCGTTGAACGTTCAGCTGTCGAATTGGGCAGTGTTGTACATTAAGCTTCACCATTATCATTGGTATGTGAAAGGGCCGCATTTCCCCGTGCTGCATGCGAAGTTCGAGGAACTGTACGATATGGCCGCGTTGAAGTTGGATGATCTTGCGGAGCGGATTCTCTCGATCGAGGGGAGCCCGCTGTCTACGATGAAGGAGTTTCTGGCGCACGCCACGATCAAGGAAGCGGATAAAGCGAAGAGCGAGAACGATATGTTAACGGCAACGATCGAGGATCTGAAAGAGTTGATCCAGGGGCTGAAGGATGCTGCGGCTACGGCCGAGGAAGCCGAAGATACGGCGACTTCGGATATGCTGATCGGTCAGGTGGAGGAGCTTCAAAAACAGGTCTGGATGCTGAAGTCGACGCTGGCATAAACAAGGCGAGCGTTAGAGGGAACCGCTGAGGATATAGGCTCGGCGGTTCTTGCGCGCTTTGGACTAGGGAGGAGGAAGAAGCATATATATAGGTATTAGGGCGTGTCTGCACATCGCTCTGTTCGTTGGGCGGGGAGCTGCGTGAGGCGTTCAAGAATGGCTGGTAGAGAGCTTTCGAAATAATGTAACCAAGCAAGCGGTCGAAAGTTGCAAGCGGACGGAGTCGGGCTAGAGCGCAAAACGGAGGGGCAGCGAGGCTGCAACCAAACTGAGACAGGTTAGAGGGGAAAACAGAGGCGCGACGAGGCTGCAACCGCACTGAGTCGGGCTGCAGAAACTGTCAGACGAATGGGTAAACCAATCGTAAGTCGACTGCATCGGCTTGGAAATGAATCGTATATTTTTTCTGACATAGGCAACCGGACGTTCGACAAATTTGGACAGCTTCCAATGAAAACGCTTTTTTCATGGACTTGAATGGGAGCATTTGTTATAATTATGGGGTAAATTTACCTGTTTGCGGAGGCGTTGCAGTGGAGAAGTACATCAACTCATACGTCATTGTTACCGTCTTCCTGGTGCTGGGTATCGTGTTTCCGATTTTCGTCCTTTGGCTCGGTTCTACTCTTAGGCCCCGCAAGCCTACTGAAGAGAAGATGACCACGTACGAGAGCGGCAACGAGCCAGTAGGAGACAGCCAGATCCGCTTTAACGTCCGGTATTATTTGTACGCGCTTATGTTTGTCATTTTCGACGTGGAAACCGTATTTCTTTACCCTTGGGCCGTAGCGTACAATCAGCTTGGTCTATTTGCGTTGATCGAGATGCTGATTTTCGCGGGTTTGCTGCTCGTCGGCCTGGTGTATGCATGGAGAAAGAAGGTGTTCAAATGGAACTCGATTTAGCGAACGTATCTCCGGAGGACCGGAAGGAAGTGGAGCGCAACGTTTTCTTTGGCACCATTGAACAACTGAAGGGGTGGGCGCGGAGCAATTCGCTGTGGCCGCTCACCTTCGGTTTGGCATGCTGCGCGATTGAAATGATGGCCGCGGGCGGGGCCCACTATGATTTGGACCGTTTCGGGGTTATGTTTCGAACCTCTCCCCGGCAGGCCGACGTCATGATCGTCTCGGGAACGGTAACGAAGAAAATGGCGCCTCTGCTCAAACGTCTGTACGACCAGATGCCGGAGCCGAAATGGGTAATTGCGATGGGGTCTTGCGCGACCGCGGGGGGGCCGTACGTAAAGTCATATTCCGTGGTGAAGGGCGTCGATCAGATCGTCCCTGTGGATGTGTACATACCCGGCTGTCCGCCGAATCCTGCCGCCCTGATCTACGGCATCAATAAACTGCAGGCGAAAATACGCTACGAGGCGAAAACCGGGAAGCAGGTGACTAGCCGATGAGCGAAGATAACAAACGGGACGATCATCCTGTTGAAAATAAACCTCCGGAACCGACCGTTCAACCGCCGACTGAGGCTGAGCCGAAGGCAGAGCAACCGGCTGCAGAGGCTCCGGCCGCAGCAGCAGGAGGCACGGCTGCGAGCGAGGGTGCGGCAGCAGTGACGCCCGCGGCAAGCGAGGGCGATGCGCCAGCCCGTCGCAAGGAGACGGACGAGGAGAAGGCGGCGCGGCGTAAAGCGACGCTGGAGGCGCGCGAGGCTGCGAAGGTAGCGGCGGCACTGGCGGCAGCTGAGGCGGCAAAAGGCGGCTCGTCAGCGGGTGCAGCGGGTGCTCAGCCGGCGGGAGAGAGTGCGCAGGGAGCGGCAGAGGGCCCGGCCGCTGCGGAAGCAGGCGGGGCATCGGCCAGCGAAGGCGCAGCAGCAACGCCGGCGGCAAGCGAGGGCGATGCGCCGGTCCGCCGCAAGGAGACGGACGAGGAGAAGGCGGCCCGGCGCAAAGCTGCGTTGGAGGCGCGCGAAGCGGCGAAGGCGGCTGCGGCCCAAGCGGCGGCGCAAGCCGCGCAAGGAGGCGCTCCGGCGGGAGCGGCGGGGACTGGAGACGGCGCGGGAACCGATGCGCCGCCGCCAAAGCCGCCTTCGCCGAGCCAGCCTCGGCTCGAACGAGTGGCGGAGATGCTGCGGGAGCTGGTGGCGGAGGACGCGGTCGAGGAAGCTTATATCAATGAAGCGAACGATCACCTGCCGACGCTGGTCATCAAGAACGAGCGGTGGGGCCAGGCGGCGAGACTGCTTCGGGACCATGCGGAGCTGGCTTGCGTTTATTTGCGCAACGTGTCCGGAGTAGATTACGAGACTCATATGGAAGTCGTCTATTATCCTTGGAATATGAACGCTCGAGAAGGTTATTGCGTCAAGGTGCGCACGGACCGGGAACGTCCATCCGTCGCGTCCGTTACTCCGATCTGGGAGACGGCGAACTGGAACGAGAGAGAAATTTACGATCTGCTGGGCGTCGATTTTCCGGGACATCCGGATCTGAGACGCATCATGATGCCCGACGACTGGGTCGGTCATCCGCTTCGCAAAGACTACGTTCCGCTGGACCCGGAGGTGTAAGATCACGTGATTCGTACTGAAGAGCTGCTGCTCAACGTAGGTCCGCAGCATCCGAGCACGCACGGCGTGTTCCGGATCATCGTCAAGCTGGACGGGGAAGTCATCACGGAAGCAACCCCCGTGATGGGGTATCTGCATCGCGGTACGGAGAAACTGGCGGAGAATTTGAATTTTACGCAGATCATCCCTTATACGGACCGGATGGACTACGTCTCCGCGATGACGAACAACTATGTTCTCTGCCATGCGGTAGAGAAGATGATGGGGCTGGAAATTCCCGAAAGGGCGGAGTTTCTCCGTCTGATCGTCATGGAACTGCAGCGCGTCGCCAGCCATCTCGTCTGGTGGGGAACTTATTTGCTGGACATCGGAGCCCTTAGTCCGTTCCTGTACGCTTTCAGCGACCGGGAACGCGTACTGGGGCTGTTCAATGAATTGTGCGGCGCGAGGCTGACGTACAATTACATGCGCGTCGGCGGCGTGAAATGGGACGCGCCCGAGGGTTGGATCGATCGGGTCAAGACGTTCGTCAAAGACATGCATTTCCGGCTGGACGAGTATCACAACCTCGTCAGCGGCAACGAGATTTTCTTGTCCCGGGTCAAAGGAATCGGCAAATACGACGCGGAGACGGCGATCAGCTACGGCTTGTCCGGGGCGAACCTGCGATGCACGGGCGTGCAGTGGGATCTGCGCAAGGCGGAGCCGTACAGTCTGTACGACCGTTTTCAATTCGACGTGCCGGTCGGCAAAAACGGAGACTGCTACGACCGTTATCTGATACGCATAGCGGAGCTCGAGCAAAGCCTGCGCATTCTGGAGCAGGCGCTGGAGCAGTTCCCGGGCGACGGAGATACGATGGGGAAGGTGCCGCGCGCTATCCGGCCGCCGGCCGGAGAGATCTACGTTCGCATCGAATCGCCGCGCGGAGAGATCGGCTGCCACATCGTCTCCAAGGGAAAAGCCGAGCCTTACCGGCTGAAGTTCCGCAGACCTTCTTTCGTAAACCTGCAGATTTTGCCTAAGCTGCTCGTAGGCGAGAGCATGACGAACCTCGTTACGATTCTCGGCGGCATCGATATCGTGCTGGGGGAGGTTGACTGCTGATGCAACGCTTCTGGGATGAGCCCTTGACCTGGGGCAACGCGGCGATCTTCGTCGCGGCGGGAATCGCAGTGCTCGCGGTCGTCATCGTGTTCGTGACGTACGCGATCTACTTCGAGCGCAAGGTCATCGGCTGGATGCAGTATCGCAAAGGTCCGAACCGCACAGGACCGCTCGGTACGCTGCAGACGGTGGCGGACGTTGCCAAGCTGCTGCTGAAAGAGGATACGATTCCTCGGAAAGCCGACAGAGGGCTGTTTATTTTGGCTCCGGTAATGGCGTTCGTTCCTTCGTTCCTGGTGCTCGCTTTCATTCCTTACTCGATGAATTTGCAATTCGCGGATCTGAACGTCGGTTTCCTCTATTACATCGCGCTCTCCGGCATTACGACGATCGCGATCGTCATCGCCGGCTGGGCGTCGAACAATAAGTACTCCCTGCTTGGGGGGATGCGTTCCGCGGCGCAGATGATCAGCTACGAGGTGCCGCTCGTCATGTCGGTCGTCGGCGTCGTCATGATGACCGGAAGCCTGAACCTGCGGGAGATCGTGCTGGCGCAAAGCGGATACTTCTGGGAGTGGAACTTCCTGCCCCAGATTCTCGGCTTCGGCATCTTCATCATCGCGGCGGTGTCCGAGCTTAACCGCACGCCGTTCGACTTGCCGGAGGCGGAGTCCGAGCTGGTCGCCGGCTATCACGTCGAGTACAGCGGCTTCCGCTTCGCGTTCTTCATGCTGTCGGAATACGTGTACGTGTACGCCATCGCCTGCTTGACGACGATTTTGTTCCTCGGCGGCTGGAACGCTCCGTTTCCGCAGCTTGATTTTATTCCGGGGCTGGTCTGGTTTTTCCTGAAGTTCGCGTTTATCGTCTTCTTCTTGTTCTGGATGCGGGCGACGTTCCCGCGGCTGCGCGTCGACCAACTGATGGGAATGGCGTGGAAGGTATTGCTGCCGCTGGCGATTCTCAATATATTCTTGACGGCAATTGGCATTGAATTGATGGGATAGGGAGGCGGTCGCCATGAAAGGCATGCTCAAAGGATTAGGCGTGACCCTAAAAACGATGGGAACCAAGAAGGTGACGTACGCGTATCCCGACATCCCGATCCAGATGCCGGAAAGGTTTCGCGGGATTCAGTATTTCGACCCGGAGAAATGCATCGTGTGCAACCAATGCGCGCGCATCTGTCCGACGGATTGCATCACGCTGACGGGCAAGCCGAATCCGGACCCGGAGAAAAAGGGCAAGGTCATCGATACGTTCGACGTCAATTTCGAAATTTGCATCCTCTGCGACCTGTGCACGGAGGTATGTCCGACCGAAGCGATCGTCATGACGAACAATTTCGAGCTGGCGGCTTACAGTCGGGACGAATTGTTCAAGGACAAGGAGTGGCTGTTCGACAACAGCACGAACATCCGGCTGGACAACAACAACATCGGCTCTCCGAAAGGAGGCGCCAAATAAACGGTGTTCAACTTCAACATTGAATTCACGGGAGAATTCGTCGCGTTCTTCCTGCTGTCGGTGTGCGCGATCGTCGGCGCGGTGCTGGCGATCAATTTCACGAAGGTCGTGCATACGACTATCTCGGTCGCTTTCACGTTTATCTCCCTGGCCGGGCTGTACGTCGTGCTGGAAGCGGAGTTTATCGCTTTCGTACAGGTGCTTCTGTACGTGGGCGCCATCACGATTCTGATGATCTTCGGCATCATGATGACGAAGCACGACGGGGAAGGGCGCGAGCCGGCGAGGCCGCTGCTTGAGACTTTGGCGGCCGTCGGCTGCATTTGTTTATTCGGAATTCTCTTCTTCGGAATCCGCAACGCGACTTTCCCGGTCCAGACGGTCTCTCTGGCGGAAGAGAATACGAGGGAAATCGGCATTCTCATGTTTACCCAATACGCGATTCCGTTCGAGCTGACTTCCGTTCTGCTGACGGTCGCCTTCATCGGAGCGATCGCTCTGGCGAAGAGAGAGGAGGACGCGGAATGAGCATGCTGTCCTCTTACTTGACGCTGGCGGCGGTTTTGTTCTGCATCGGGCTGTACGGCGTGCTGACGAAGCGCAACGCGATCATCGTGCTGCTCTCGATCGAGCTGATGCTCAACGCCGCGAACCTCAACCTGATCGCTTTCTCCAAATACGGAGCGCTCCCGTCGCTGACGGGACAAATCTTCTCCTTGTTCACCATCTCGGTCGCGGCGGCGGAAGCCGCGGTCGGCATCGCGATATTGATCGTCTTCTATCGCAGCCGCGCAACGGTGAACGTGGACGAATTCGACGAGTTGAGGAGGTAACTTCATGAGCACCTTCTTTACCGAATACGCCTGGCTGATTCCGCTGTTTCCGTTTGCCGCGTTCATCATCTTGACGGGGATGGGCAAATCGCTGGGAAAAGCGGGAGCCTGGATCGCCACGGTCGCTTCGTTCGTCTCCCTGGTTCTGGCCGTATGCCTCGCCACGGAGAGAATGTCGGGCAACGCGCCGGAGTACAGCAAGCAGTTCGAATGGATCTCGATCGGCAAGCTGAAGCTGATGGCCGGCTTCGAGGTGACGAACCTGTCCACGCTGATGCTGGTCGTCGTCACGCTGGTGGCGTTCCTGGTGAATCTGTACTCGCAAGGTTATATGAAGAAAGACGAGAGAATTTCGACTTTCTACGCTTACGTGGCCCTGTTTACGAGCTCCATGCTGGGCTTGGTGCTGGCCGACAATCTCTTAACCTTCTATATTTTCTGGGAGCTGGTGGGCGTATGCTCGTTCCTGCTCGTCGGATTCTGGTATCGCAAGCCGGAGGCGAAGGCCGCGGCCAAGAAAGCTTTCATCGTGACCCGGATCGGGGATCTGGGCCTCCTGATCGCTATCTTGCTGCTGTTCTGGTACATGCCGGGCAACGCGCTCGACTTCACGGCGATTCATAACGTGTTCGATACGCAAGGAGGAGTCATCTCCACGGGGATCACGACGTTGATCGCCCTGCTGATCTTCCTCGGAGCGGTCGGCAAGTCCGGTCAATTCCCGCTGCACGTCTGGCTGCCGGACGCGATGGAAGGTCCGACGCCGATCAGCGCCTTGATTCACGCGGCGACGATGGTCGCGGCCGGCGTGTTCCTCGTGGCCCGTACATTCGATATTTTCGAGGCTTCGCAGGTCGCGATGAATACGGTGGCGATCATCGGCGCCTTCACGGCGATTTTCGCCGCGACGATCGGCTTGGCGCAGAACGATATCAAACGGATTCTCGCGTTCTCCACGGTCAGCCAGCTCGGCTACATGATGCTGGCGCTGGGCGTCGGCTCGGTCGGAGGAGCGATGTTCCACCTGTTTACGCACGCGTTCTTCAAAGCGCTGCTGTTCCTCGGGGCGGGCAGCGTCATTCATAGCGTACATACGCAGGATATCCGGGAGATGGGCGGCCTCGGCCGCAAAATGAAGATCACGGCCTGGACGTTCGGCATCGGAGCGCTGGCCTTGTCGGGCATTCCTCCGCTGTCGGGCTTCTGGTCCAAGGACGCGATTCTGACCGCCGCCCTGGAAGAGCAGCCGATTCTGTTCGTCGTCGGTCTGGTCGCGGCGTTCTTCACCGCCCTGTATATGGCAAGGCTGTTCTTCCTCGTCTTCGCGGGCAAGCCCAGAGAGGGGCAAGCGGCCAAGGAGTCTTCGGCCGTCATGACGATCCCGCTGATCGTGCTGGCGGTGCTGGCGGTCGTCTCGGGCTTCGTGGAGACGCCGTTCAACGGCTGGTTGGGAGGATGGCTGCTCGGAGGGGAAGCGGAGCATCATGTCAGCGGCCTCGTCATGATCGTCTCGGCGGCCGTCGGTCTGCTGGGCATCTACATCGGCTGGCTGATGTACGCCAAAGGAACGATCCGCAGAGACGCCGTCTCCTCCCGCGTGCCGGGACTGGTTGAAGTGCTGGAGAGAAAATATTATATCGACGAGCTCTACCAGGCCGTGTTCGTCAAGCCGCTTCAGGGGCTTGGCAAGCTGCTGGAACTGTTCGACGAATATGTAATCGACGGCCTTGTCCGGCTGTCCGGCCATGCGGTCGGAGCGGTAGGCAGGCTGAATACGAGGCTGCAGAGCGGGCAAGTTCAAGCTTACGCGCTGACCGCCGTGATCGGCATCGTGATTCTGATGCTCGCGATCGCCGGAAGGAGGTTCTGGTAATGCTGGAAGACCTGCCGGTTCTATCTCTGATTGCGTTCGCGCCGCTGCTTGGCGCCCTCGTCGTGCTCCTGCTGCCCGGCGGCAGAAGTCATTGGATTCGCGGAACCGCGATCGTATTCACGCTCATTCCGCTCGCTCTGACCTTATGGCTGTACGCTTCCTACAACCCTTCGGCGGGAGGGGCGGCGTACTCGGAACAGGTCGAGTGGCTGGCGATTCCGCTGAACATTGAAGCGTTCGGCCAGGGAATCGAATCCCTGAAGCTGAGCTTCCAGTACCATCTGGCGGTGGACGGCATCTCGATGCCGATGCTGCTGCTGACGAGCATCGTCTCAACGATGGCCGCGCTCGCTTCGGTGCACATCCGCAAACGCTGGAAAACGTACTATTTTCTGTTTCTCCTGCTGCTGACGGGAATTTACGGCGTCTTCCTGGCGCGGGATCTGGTCTTGTTCTTTATTTTCTTCGAAGTCACGCTTATTCCGATGTTCTTCCTGATCGGCATATGGGGATATTACGGCCGGGAGAAGGCGGCGACCCGGTTTCTCGTCTACAACGGGTTGGGCTCGGCGGCGATGCTGTTCGCGTTCCTGATCCTGATCGCGACGCTCGGCTTCGGCTCGGCCGACAATGCGAACTGGACGTTCTCCGGCAACTACGACGTTCTGCTCGGCAATTTGCGGGACGCGGCCGCATACGCGAACAATGCCATGGAACCGATCTGGTTCCTGTCCGACAATATGCGCTGGGCGGCGTTCATCCTGCTGCTCGTCGCCTTCGGAATCAAGGTGCCGATCTTCCCGTTCCATACGTGGATGCTGAAGGTTCATACGGAGGCGCCTCCGGCGATCGTCATGATTCACTCCGGCATTTTGCTGAAGATGGGCGTATACGGATTGATCCGCTTCGCGCTGTATCTGTTCCCGGAGCAAGCGAATTCGTGGACGACGGTGCTGGCCGTTCTCGGCGTCGTCAACATCGTGTACGGGGCGATTCTCGCCTGCGTGCAGAGGGAGTTCAAGCTGGTATTGGCCTACTCGAGCATCAGTCACATGGGCATCGTGCTGCTCGGCATCGCCTCTCTGGAAGAGGTCGGCCTGCAAGGCGCGATCTTCCAATCGGTGTCTCACGGCTTGATCTCGGCGCTGCTCTTCCTGATCGTCGGAAGTCTGTACGAACGGACGGGCACGACGGAGCTGAGCGAGCTGGGCGGATTGGCCAAGGCGATGCCGTTCACCTCCGGCATTCTGCTGCTGGCGGGTCTGGCTTCCTTGGGGCTCCCGGGATTGTCCGGCTTCGTCGGCGAGTTCCTCGCGTTCCTCGGGCTGTTCGGATCGATGAAGGTGCTGACGGCGATAGGCGTGCTCGGAATTTTGTTCGCCGCGATCTACGTGCTGCGAAGCGTGCTGGCGATTACCTACGGGGAGTTGCACGAGAAGCATGCGGAGCTGAAGGACGCCAGATTCGTCGAGGCTCTGCCGATGGTCGCCTTGTCCGCTCTGATCGTCCTGCTCGGCGTATACCCTTCCTTGCTGACAGATCTGATGCAGAACGGCTTCGGCGTACTGCTGGAACAATTACAGACGAGGGTGGGGGGTTGACATGGAAACTAAGCTCGCTTTAACCTTGAGCGATTTGTGGTACGTGACCCCCGAACTGGTGTTGACCGGGTTTGCCGTATTCCTGACGCTGCTGGATTTGGTTCTGCCGCGCAGAGTAAGCCAGATCGCGATCGGGTGGCTGACGTTTGTCGGCCTGCTGGTCTCGGGCGTATTCGTCGTACTGCTGATGAACGAGCTGCCGGGAACCGAAGACGGCGTCGTCGAGTTGCTGGCGGGAAGCTACCGCGTCGACGATTTCGGCAATATCTTAAAGCTTGTGTTCCTCGGGTCGGCCGCGTTTATCGTCTTCTCGTCGCTCGGGGCGATCAAGGACGAGGATGTCCCGATCAAGGGAGAGATGTACTCGCTCGTGCTTCCGGCAACGCTCGGCGCGATGGTCATGTCCTCGTCCGGAGACTTGATTACGCTGTTCGTCGGGCTGGAGCTTCTCAGCATCACTTCTTATATTCTGGTAGCCGTGAGGAAGAAAAACAGGCTGTCCAGCGAAGCGGCGTTTAAGTATTTCGTTACGGGGGGGACGGCATCGGCGTTTATTCTGTACGGCATGTCCTTCCTGTACGGCATAACGGGGTCCACGAACGTCGAGTTGATTCGCGAAGGCTTCGGCTACGCGATGGAGAACGCGGAAGCGCTGCTCTACATCAGCTTCTTCCTGATGATCGCGGGCTTCGCGGTGAAGCTGGCGCTGGCGCCGTTCCATGCCTGGTCGCCCGACGTGTACCAGGGGGCTCTGACTCCGGTGACGGCGTTCCTGGCGGTCGTCGCCAAAGGCGCGGCGTTCGCGATGCTGTACCGCATTTTCGTCAACTCCGCGTATCTCGTTCCGCCGGGCGAAACGTTCCTGCAGCAGGACGTGTTCCTTGGACTTTGCGTCCTTGCCGGCGCGGCGATGATCGTCGGTACGGCGGGCGCGCTGCGCCAGCGGAACGTCAAGCGGCTGCTCGCGCTGTCCGGCGTAGCCAACGCAGGCATTCTGTTGATTCCGCTCGCGCTCGGCTTTGACGGTTTGCATACTTCGATGTTTTCGGAGTTTGTCTATTACCTGATCGCTTACGCATTTATGAACATCGGAGCTTTCTCGGTGCTGCTGATCGTGACCCGAGACTCCGGCAGCGAGACGGTGTCCGGCTTCGCGGGGCTGTATCATCGGGCTCCATGGACGGCCGTGGCGATGACCGTGCTGATGTGCTCGCTGGCGGGCCTGCCGGTAACCGGCGGCTTCTTCGGAAAGCTGTTCATCCTGTTCGGAACGATTCAGACGAAGACGTATTGGCTGGCGGCGATTCTGCTCGTCACGACGGTCGTGTCTTACGCGGTGTATTTTACGATCATTCGCCAGATGTACATGAGAAGCGGTTCGGCGGATTCGGGACTGAAGCTGACGGCGCCTGCCGCGATTACGATCTGGATCTGCGCGGCCGCGACGCTGGCGCTCGGATTCCTGCCGGTGCCGATTCTCGATTGGATCAATAGCGTGTTCTCCATAAGGCTGGATTATCTGATTCAGTAATAAGGCAGCCGGGCGTGAAGCTTGGCGGAGGGGTTGTCTCGAAAGTCGTCACCGACTTGGGGACGGCCCCTGTTTTTTTTGTACGATTGAGACTTACATGCCGCATGCGGCACCGCTGTCCCTATTTCACCCACCGCCCCCTCAGACACGCCGAATAAGCTCGCGCCGCGTGCTGATCCTAGTTGGCGTTTCCGTTCACAGAGCGACAAATTGCGACCTTAGTCCCTATTTTTCCGCAAGCGGCAGGGAATGCGCGGTTGGCAGGCGAAATTAGGTAATACGGAAGTTGAAAGAATTCTGAAAACCTAAGCTGCGCGATGCCTATTCAGAAATTTGTCAGGCGGCGCAGTTACAATAGTCCGTAAGCGATGGGGAAGACGAAAGGCGGGGATGCGAGATGGGGAAGACGGATGCGAAGATTGGCGCGACAATTAGCCGATCCGGCACGGGCAGACGCGCCGCGATTGCGGCTGTGTCCGCCGTCTTCCTGATCTCCGCCGTGCTCGCGCCTCCTCCGACCCAAGAGATCGAGAGCGCGAAATCGTGGACGAGCGTCCGTACGCAAGCGATCGGAACGGATATGATCCGGAACGCGCCCGCGCTTGTTCCGCCGCTGCCCGAATTTATCGGAGTGACCGGCATCGACGAAGCTTGGACATGGCTGGACAGGGACGTGACGTCGACGATCGCTATTATTGATACGGGGATCGATTTTAACCACCCGGATCTAAAGCCCTACTTGCTGCCCGGTATTAATCTTGTCAACGGCCGAAAAACCGCGCAGGACGACAACGGCCATGGGACGGCGGTCGCGGGCGTGATCGTATCCGCGGCCAAGGCCGGGGACTTCTCTCCGGCTCGGGGCAGGTGGAAGGGCAAGCTCATGCCGATCAAGGCGCTCGATGAATTCGGGGCGGGCAACGAAGAGAAGCTGACGCAGGGCATTCGCTATGCGGTCAACCAGGGCGCCGATATCGTCGTGCTGTCCCTGGGCCTCAGGCGAGATGCGCAAAGCTTGCGCGAAGCGGTCGCTTACGCGGAAAGCCGCGGTGTGCTGCTCATCGCGGCAAGCGGCAACGATGCGGCGATCTTCGGCGATACGGCCGCGGTGCAGTATCCGGCAGCGTATCCGAGCGTCATTTCCGTTGCCGGCATCGAGGGAATGAGGAACGTCTCGTCTTCGACCTCCGGGCCGGAGAACGACATCGGGGGCGTCTGGAGAGTGCAGACAATGGCGATTGGCGGCGGCGGGATCGAGATGGAAGGCACGTCGATGGGCGCGCCGCAAGTCGCGATGGCGGCCGCAATGCTTAAGGCCGCCAATCCGGAGTGGGAGCCGCTGCGCATCCGGGAGACGCTGCGAAGAACGGCCACTCCGCTGAACGTGCTTAAGCCTTGGACGCCGAATTCGGGCTACGGCCTGCTGTCCGCGGCGAACGCATTGCTGGCCGGCGACGCCGCTGATTGGCGGGAGCCGAACAATATGCGTTCTCAGGCCGGCGAGCTGCCGCTCGGCAAAGAGGTCGCAGGCAGATGGGACGGCAAATCGGATGCGGATTGGTTCGCGTTCGATGCGAAATACGACGGCTTGTTCAGTCTTTCCGGCGATCGGGGCAAGTTCTCGCTGTATGACGTCGACGGCAAGCTGGTCAGGCCGAGGCCTGCCGAAACTGTGCCGGAAGGCGTGCTGATGCAGTGGCCGGTGAAGAAAGGCCGCAACTGGCTGCTGACGCAGCTGCCTGACAATTCGAAGGCGGAAGCCCAGGACTATCGTCTCGTATCCGGGTTCTCGATGAATCCCGACGCGAGCGAGCCGAACGACACATCCGCGTCGGCGGCCACGCTTCCCGCCCGCAGTCAGAAGTGGACGGGAACGTTCCACAAGCGGGGCGACGTCGATTGGTTCGCGGTGACGATTCCCAAGCCGGGCAGCCTCAAACTGACGGTGACGCCGGACACGACTCGAATCGATCCAGAGCTGCGCATCTACCCGGCCGGAGGCAAAATGGTTCTCGTCGACGAGCGCGGAGACGGGGGCATCGAGTACGGGGCGGTCGCCAACGCCAAGGCGGGCAAGTATTATTTCCGCATTTCCAACGCGGTATCGTCGAATCCGGAAGCGGTAATCGGGACATATACCGTGTCTCTGGAATACATTACCGAGAAGGAGGATTTATACGAGCCGAACGAAAGCGCGCTTACGTCGACTCCGCTCGTGATCGGGAAGACCTACCAAGGTCTGATCCAGACGACCAAAGACGAGGATTGGTACCGATTCGTGCTGACGAAGAAGACGAAGGTGAAGCTCGGCGTCGCGAACATCCCGTCCCCGATGGTCATGAACGTTGAATTGCGCGATAAAAAGCTGCAAACGCTAGAGCAATGGATCAACGGGAAGGAACAGAAAACGATCAGCGGAGAAATAATGCTGCCGCCCGGCACATATTATGTTCAGGTGACTGCGGACAGGTACAATCGCGGTCAGCATTACAGCCTGAAGCTGGAAACGGCGAACGAATAGCAAGGGGAAGGCTCGAATCGGGGCGAGGAAGCTCCGCCTAGGGCGGAAGGAGTCGGAAATGGGGAATGATTCGGGTTTGTTCGAGCTGGCGGGATGGAACGGGCTGTTTTCGATCTTCGTAACGTTGGGTTGCGTCGTCATCGCTTGGATCGTCCTGCAGGAAGTCAGATGGGAAAAAATCGCTCGCGATCCGCGGGGGCCGAAGGTTCGGATGCTGCAGCTGCTGACGGCGATCGGACTGGGGCATCTTGTCTCCCGGTTCGTGCTGGATTACTGGACTTGGGTCGGCACGCTCAAATGGCTGTTCGGCGGCGGTTAGCTTCTTTTTGCCCGGACGACCGTGATATTTCGCGATATTGGGCAATAATATACAAACCCAAGCATTCGTCCATCAGGGCTCGAACGAAGTCGAATGGCGGCGGATCGTCCCAAAAAATGCCGCTTGTGTCAATGTTGTGCGAAGTGGTATGATAAAATTTGGGTTTTTCGGAGTCGGGTACTTTTTGCCAGTGCTTCGGAATGAATCTATTACGCGCGGAGGGAACCACCCATGAGCAAAATCATCGTCCGCGGCGGACGCACCCTATCGGGAACAGTCCGCGTGCACGGCGCTAAAAATTCCGTCCTTCCGATCCTGGCCGCATCTCTGCTTGCGGAGCAAGGATCAAGCGTCATTCATGACGTTCCCGCCCTGGACGATGTTAAGAATATCCTTCAAGTGCTCGCGGCTTTGGGGGTTTACGCGCAGCATCAAGACGATAGCGTACGACTGAACGCCGAGTCGCTGACCGCCTGGGAAGCGCCTTACGAGCTGGTCCGCAAAATGCGCGCTTCGTTCCTGGTCATGGGGCCGTTGCTGGCTCGCGTGGGTCAGGTGCGGATCTCGTTGCCCGGAGGATGCGCCATCGGCACACGTCCGATCGACCAGCATCTGAAGGGATTCGAGGCGATGGGAGCGGAGATCGGCTTCGGCCAAGGCTCCATCGAGGCGAAAGTGAACGGCAAATTGCGCGGAGCCAGAATTTATCTGGATATCGCGAGCGTTGGCGCCACGGAGAACATCATGATGGCGGCTACGACTGCGGTCGGAACGACCGTGATTGAAAATGCGGCCAAAGAACCGGAGATCGTCGATCTGGCCAATTTCCTGAACGCGATGGGAGCCAAAGTCCGCGGAGCGGGCACCGGCGTTATTCGCATCGAGGGCGTGGAGCGGCTTCATGCGGCCGAGCATCAGGTGATTCCCGATCGGGTCGAAGCCGGAACGTACATGATCGCCGCCGCGATTACGGGCGGAGACGTCTACGTCGAAGGCGCGATTCGCGATCATCTCGGTCCGATCATTGCCAAGATGGAAGAAATGGGCGTACAAGTCGACTGCGACGAGAACGGCATCCGCGTATGCGCGGCGAAGCCGCTTCGCGCCGTGGATGTGAAAACTTTGCCTTATCCGGGCTTCCCGACCGACATGCAGGCGCAGATGATGACGCTGCTGCTGGTCGCGGACGGAACGAGCATCGTGACGGAGACGGTATTCGAGAACCGGTTCATGCATGTCGACGAATTGATCAAGATGGGCGCCGAGATTAAAGTGGACGGACGCACCGCGATCGTTACGGGCGGCACGAAGCTCTCCGGAGCAAGCGTGTGCGCGACGGACCTGCGGGCCGGAGCCGCGCTGATCTGCGCTGCGCTGGCGGCCGACGGCAGTACGGAGGTCGGCGGCATCCACCATATCGAACGCGGTTACGTGAATATTGTCAATAAGCTGGCGGGTCTGGGAGCGGATGTTTATCGCGCGCCTTCGCCGGAAGACGTCATCGAGGAGTCGGAAAAGGCGGCTCTGCAGCCGGACAACTTGATGAAGCAATTCGAACAGCGCGCCGCGGCGTCGGCGGAAGTCGTCATCCGCAACATACAACCGACGCTGGCTTAAATCAGCCGCGTTACGGAAGCTTATGGATTAACGGATCTTATACTTAGCCGCTATTGAATGTACTGCCCCTGGGCCTTTGTGGTCCGGGGGCTTTTTGTAGTAGACATAGAGCGGGCTGGAAATAGGCAGAAGTTGCATATATACTGCGCTGTATAAGATCGAAATGGGGGGAGGAGGGCCAATGTTGTCAGGTTAACCTAAACTCGCGAGGATTTATGTGCGCTGACTCGCAATCGAACGAACATGGAATGGCATAGGACGATGGGATAACGTTATGGGTTTCGGACGTTGGCGGTTGAAGTAGGGTTAGCGTTATGGCGTAACGTTATTTCATTCATCTAAGGCGATATCGGGGGGCAAATGGAGAAATAACGTTATGCCGTCGCTCTATTGTCCGCTAGCCTGGCCCGCGTCGGCCATTTAACGTTACCGCGTAACGTTATGCGATTACCACCAACACCGTCGGGATCACCATCACGATGATCGCCTCTGGTGGTCCATTTTTCTTTTTTCATGAGTGGTTCATCTACTGTCAGCTATGCCAATCGAGCCCGGGGCGGTTGTTCTAGCCTCTCACACTCTCGCATATTTTGAAAGCATCGGTTGGTAGCGGCGAGCCGACGCCGCTTGCCGAAATACGGCCGAGCGGGGTGGACGGGTGAGAAGGAAGGCATACGGCCGAAAAGGTTGGGCGCGCGGGGGGAAGGTGTCTTGGGCGGTCATCGCAATGGCATACGGCACGGGAATCGCGATCGCGCTCTGTCTGTGGGTATCGCTTCATGGAGGATCCAGCGATGCGGCGGGACAGGCCCCTTCGGCAGAAGCGGCAGTAAGGGACGGGGGAGTCGATGCTGTCGCCGGCTTATCTGGGCGTGCAGGCATTCGCGGCACGGCAGGCGAGGCGGGAGGGCGGGCGGAAGCGGACGGAGGGAATAAGGGGCAGATCGGTGTGGACGAAGAGATGTCAGCAGCAGGGGGCGATGCGGTGAGTGAAGGGCAAGCCTCCTATGAGCAGCCTCGAATCTCCGTGTACCTGTCTAAGACGGGGAAGGTAGAGACGGTGCCGCTGGAGACGTACGTTCAAGGCGTGGTGGCCGCGGAGATGCCGCTTGAGTTCCGTCCGGCGGCGCTGGAGGCGCAGGCGATCGCGGCCCGGACGTATGCGGCGCGCAGGCTGTGGCTGGGAGAACGCGCGGGAGAGGTGGCGAACGGGGCCGACGTAACGGATACGCAGGAGCACCAAGTCTATCTGTCCGTCGCGGAAATGAAGCGGTTGAAGGCGGACGATAGAGAAGGTTGGGAGAAGGTCCGCGCCGCCGCCGAAGCTACGGAGGGCCGGATTCTCGTATACGGGGACGAACCGATCGAGGCGCTATTTTTCTCCACGAGCAACGGTTATACGGAAAATTCCGAGGAAGTGTTTTCGACCAAGCGTCCGTATTTGCGTTCGGTAGAGAGTCCGTGGGATTCGGCGATCTCCGATAGAGCCAAGGAAACGGTAGAGATGGAGCTGACGGAGGTTTACGATCTATTGGGGGTAAAAACGGCGCCGGTCAGCCGCGGGAGCGCTTCGGGCGATCTCATCCGGGTGGTGGAGCGAACGGTGGGGCAAAGGGTGAAGACGATGCTGGCGGGCGATCGGCGTCTTGCCGGGACGGAGGTCAGACGGCTGCTCGGGCTTCGCTCGGCTTCGTTCGATTGGAAGGCCGAACGCGGCAAGCTGAAGATAACCGTCTACGGGTACGGACACGGCGTAGGGATGAGCCAGTGGGGCGCGGAAGGAATGGCGAGAGAAGGGTATGACGCGCCGCGCATTCTGGCACACTATTATACGGGAGCGCATTTGGAGCAAGTTTCTAAGCTTGCGATTCCGTCCGATAAACGTCCATAGGTAAGGTAGAACTATAAGTGAGTGTTCAAAAAGTCGGCTTTTCAGGACCGAGGCTGGTCGTTCGCCTTACGGCGAACTGCTCGCCCATGCATCCAGGAAAATTGGATGAAGCTTAGGGATTGAGGAGCGGAGCGCAGGGAAAACCTACGTGAGCACCGGAAAGCCCGGCTGAATTCAAGATTCGATGTCGAATCTGCTTCCGGCTCTACTTCGTCATCAAAAGCTGACTTTTTGAACATCCTCTATAAAAATTGTAATCTTCCAGCGAATTCAGGTATAAAACCTCTTCACCTGGTAAGAATGGCTTACTGAGGTGATGAAAACCATGAATGATGGAAACAAAACGCCACGCAAAATCGAAGAATCCCACAAGTCGATTGCGGGCACGTCTCCCGCTGTTAGGCCTACCGGATGGAAGAAATTTCTCTCGAAGCGCTGGGTATTCCCTGCAGCGTACATGGCCGCGGCAGCAATTATCGTAACGATTCTCTGGCTGAACACGGGCAAGGATCAGCAAGATCCGGCAATCCCCGGTCAAGCAGGAGTCGAGAGCGAAGCCGCCTCGAGCGGACAGGAAAGTCCGGAAGCATCGGCCGTACTCGCGAACGGTGAAACGCTTCGCTGGCCGGTAGAGAAGATCGAAGACATGACGACGCTGATGCCTTTCTATGATGCTTCGGCATCCGTGGAAGAGCGCGCAGCCGCCACCGTCGAGTACCAGAACACGTTCACGCCGCATATGGCGACCGACTTGGCCCGTGAAGACGGACAGTCGTTCGAGGTTCTGGCGGCGCTGAGCGGAACAGTCAAAGTCGCTACCCAATCGCCGACCAACGGCTACGAGGTGCAAATCGAGCACCCGAATGGCTTGGTGACCGTCTATCAAAGTCTCACGGATCTGAAAGTCAAAGCGGGCGACGAAGTAGAGCAAGGCGACGTGATCGCGTCGGCGGGCCACAGCGAGCTCGAGCCGGGCGAAGGCGCCCACGTGCACTTCGAAGTTCGGGAGAACGGCGTATCCGTTAATCCGAACGAGCTGATCAAGTCGGAAGAGTAACAGGGCAGTCTAGAAAGGTAGAACATGAAAACGGTCGGTCAGGAGGTCTACTCCTGATCGACCGTTTTCGCTGTACGTGCTTAATGGCCTGTGCTGGGCCGGGATGGGGAGGATAAGCACGTCGGACGTGCTTAATGGCCTGTGCTGGGTAGGGATGGGAGTGATAAGCACGCGGGACGTGCTTAATGGCCTGTGCTGGGTAGGGATGGGAGTGATAAGCACGCGGGACGTGCTTAATGGCTTGGGCCGGGCCGGGATGGGAGTGATAAGCACGCCGGACGTGCTTAATGGCCTGATCGTGCCTTAAGTTACAGCCCCTGAAGAGGTTGTTCTCGACATGAAACGGGGGGATATGTCATAATTTTGCAATAACGACATGGCAGGCATTCGATCAGGCGAAGGGGAGTACGGGGATGAGGATCGTGGGTACCGCGGAACTGAAGCCCGGGGATGTACTGGAGAGAGCGGTGCTGAACCACAACGGTATGGTCATGCTGGAGGCGGGAACCGTTCTCACGGAGAACTATATTCAGAGATTAAAGACTCTTAGAATCAAGTTCGTACATCTGTCCAGCCGCCACGGCCAATCCGACGAAGGCTACGACAAGAAGAAGCGGGGCGGCAACGCGCTCGCTTGGGAGCGGCCCGACATCGCGGAGATGAAGAACGACGATAAGCCTCGCAAGGAAGCGGGAAGGATCATCGGTGAGTTCGTGAGCCGCGGAGCGATGATGGAGCAGATCGTGCTGCCGTTCCCCGAGGCGAACTTCCGCCAGGAGTTCCGCGAGATGGTGCTGGACATCTCCCGCCAGCCGGCGCTCGCGGAGGAGCTGGGCGTCATGCTGCAGACGGACCGGATGCTGTTCGAGCACGCTCTGAACGTTACGCTGTGCTCGAGCATCATGGGAGCTGTACGGGGGTTGGACAAAACGCAGAAGTACGAGCTGGCGATGGGCGCGATGTTTTGCGACGTCGGCATGACGAGATTGCCCTCGGATCTTACGAAAGTGAACCGGAGCTTGAACGAAGAAGAGCAGCAGATTTTGCGCCAGCATACGAGCGAAGGCTACCGGGTGCTCAAGGGGATGAAGGAGGTTCCGCTGCTGTCCGCGCAATGCGCCCTGCTCCACCATGAACGGTATCGCGGCTCCGGCTATCCTCTCGGCATGACGAGCGATAAAATTCCGGAGTTCGCCCAGATCGTCGCGATCGCGGATGTCTACAACGCGCTTGGCTCTCCTCGCCATCATCGGAACGCGTACGGGCCCGCGGAGGCGATCGAATATTTGTCGGCGTCAGGCAATTACGATTTCGATTGGGAACTGATTCGCTCATTCCTGGGACATGTCATCATCTATCCGGTTTCGACCAAGGTTCAACTGAGCAGCGGTCAGCTCGCGACCGTCATGGAGACGGCAGGCCGTCCGATTCAACGACCGCTCGTCCAAGTGTACCGCGAGAGCGACGGAAGAGACGTTATTGTTCCGTATTCTTTGGAATTGCAGTCGCATACGAACGTCGTCATCGTCAGCAAAGCCGACAAATAGCCGCCAGGCCGCTCCGCAGGCGGAAGGGAAAAGTCCCTTCCGTCTTTTTTTCTAGGGCTAAAGATGCAGATTTCCGGCCGTCGGACCTATGTTTTCCGTCAAAAAAGGGACTTTCCTAGCCTGTCAGGCTTGGCAATCTAGAATAAGTGACCGCGCCCCTCATATACTGTACCAATCTATTTCAGCAGGGAGGCGGGAGCGTGCACGATTATATCAAGGAACGCACGATCAAGATTGGCCGCTGCATCGTGGAGACGCGCAACACGGTTCGTACGATCGCCAAGGAGTTCGGCGTTTCCAAGAGCACGGTGCATAAAGACCTGACAGAACGGCTGCCGGAGATCAACCCGGATCTGGCGGACCAGGTCAAGCACATCCTTGAGTACCACAAGTCGATCCGGCACCTGAGAGGAGGAGAGGCAACGAAGATCAAGTACAAGAAGACGACCGTCAAAAAGCGGGAGGTCATGACCGCGGGAAAAGCGTAATTTGGCCGACGATGTCGAAAAAGCAAAGGCGTTATCGGCGTTCTGCGGGCGTTGAAGCGGCTTGACGGAGACGATTCGGAGAAGGATGTCGGATTTTATCCTTTCCGAATCGTTGAAAAGAAGGATTTGCCGTGCATGCATCGAATATTATACTATTACAATATTAGACACTCCATTTTGGCGAGGGATAAAAGACGCATGTTTAGCAAAGACATCGGCATCGATCTGGGTACGGCGAACGTATCCATTCATGTAAAAGGCAAGGGAGTCGTACTCGACGAGCCTTCCGTGGTAGCCATTGAAAGCGATAGTCGCAAGGTGCTTGCGGTGGGGGGAGAAGCCCATCGGATGGTCGGACGCACTCCGGGCAATATTATCGCCATTCGTCCTCTTAAGGACGGCGTAATTGCCGACTTCGAAGTGACGGATATGATGCTGAAGGCTTTTATCCAGCGCGTCGGAGGCAAGAACTGGTACAGCAGGCCGCGCATTCTGATCTGCGCCCCTACGAACATTACGTCGGTGGAGCAGAAGGCGATTCGGGAGGCTGCGGAGAGAAGCGGCGCCAAGGAAGTGTTCCTCGAAGAGGAAGCGAAAGCGGCCGCGATCGGAGCGGGGATGGATATTTTCGAGCCCAGCGGCAATATGGTGGTTGATATAGGCGGAGGTACGACGGATGTCGCCGTTCTATCCATGGGCGACGTCGTAACCGCCTCTTCTCTTAAAGTCGCGGGGGACAAGTTCGACGCTGCGATCATGAGATACATAAAGAACAAATATAAATTATTGATCGGCGAACGGACGAGCGAGGATATCAAGATCAAGATCGGCACCGTCTACATGGGCGGCCGCCGCGAAGAGATGGATATCCGGGGCCGGGATATGGTCAGCGGCTTGCCGCTCACGGTCACGATCCATTCGGACGAAGTGCGGGAAGCGCTGTGGGAGCCGATCATGTCGATCATCGCTTCCGCGAAGTCCGTGCTGGAGCGCACGCCGCCGGAGCTGTCCGCGGACATTATCGACCGCGGCGTCATTCTGACCGGGGGCGGCGCGCTGCTCGACGGGCTGGATGCGCTGCTCGCGGACGAGATCAAGGTGCCGGTGCTTATCGCGGAAAACCCGATGCATTGCGTCGTTAAGGGCACCGGAATCATGCTCGATCATTTGGACAAGATGACCCGCAAGCTGGGATAAGCGGAACGCGCCGCGAGCGGCCGGAGGACTTAAGCGGTTCTAAGCCGCGGTGTCCGCCGGCTCGGCGGGGCGGAAGCAACCGAGACCAAGCACACGCGAGGAGGACAGGCTTCATGTTAAGAGGGCTGTATACGGCCGCTTCGGGAATGATCGCCCAGCAGCGGCGGCACGACGTGATCACGAACAATATCGCGAATATCAATACGGTCGGCTTCAAGAGCGGGAATGCGGTCAATCGCACGTTTCCGGAGATGCTCGTCTATGCGATGGGCGGACCGAATCCTTCGGACGGCAAGCTGGGCAAGCTCAGCACGGGCGTATTCTCGGAGGAGAACCTGCTGAGCATGGCGCAGGGCGATCTTAGGGAAACTTACCGCAGCCAGGACTTGGCGCTCGTATCGGATATTTTCGTGGACGGAGTGAACTTCGACCAATCGGGCAAGTTCGTCGACGCGAACGGGCAGATTACGTATCAGCCCCAGGCCTTCTTCGCCGTGAACGTCGCGGGACAGGAACGTTATACGCGCGACGGCAGCTTCAAGACTTCGCAGGACGGTACGCTGGTGACGTCGGATGGTTATCCGGTGACGGGAGCGGACGGACAGCCGATCGTCGTCGATCGGTCGTGGGAAGAGATTGCCGTGACCGCGAACGGCCGGTTGGTCAACGGCGAGACGAGTGAGCCGCTGCCCGGCGCCCCTCAGCTTCGCATCATGCGTGTGGATAATCCGAACCTGCTCGTTCGCGAAGGGGACGGCCGCTTCCGCTACGCGGGAGAAGCGAACGGCCTCCGGCAGATCGACGCGGAAGACCAGGTCGAGGTGCGACAGGGCTTCCTGGAACGTTCCAACGTGGACATTACGCAGGCCTCGATCGATCTGATGGCCGCGTTCAGAGCATACGAAGCGAACCAGAAGGTCATTCAGGCATATGATCGCAGCTTGGAGAAAGCCGTTAACGAGATTGGCAGAGTGTAGGAGGGGCATAGTAAATGAATAGTTCCATGATTACCGCATCCGTATCTATGGGCTCGTTGCAGCAGAAGCTGGATATGCTCGCCGACAACTTTGCCAACGCGAATACAGTAGGCTATAAGCGCAAGACGGCCGTGTTCGAGGATATTTTGACGAGCGTGAACAAGCAGTTGACGGATTTCAACCAGCCGGGAAGAAAATCCCCGCTCGGTCTCGTGGAAGGCTGGGGAACGCGCCTGATGTCGATCCATACGGACATGACCCAAGGAGCCCTTCAGGAAACTGGCGTTATGACGGACGTCGCGATCGAGGGCAATGGACTGTTCGAAGTCCGTACGGTCGACGGAGCTCGGGCGTTCACGCGCCACGGCCCGTTCCAACTGCTTCCCGACGGGGAGAACGAGCGAGTTCTCGTCACGAATACCGGGCAGCGGGTAATCGGAGTCGGAGACGAGCCGGTTCGCATACAGAACGGCTACGACCTGCGGATCGCGGAAGACGGCACGCTGACGGCGGTTGCCGCGGACGGTCTCGAGAACGTCGCGCTGGGGCGGCTTAAAGTGGTCGAACTGACCAACGCCGAGCTGCTGCAGACGCTGGCGGACAACCTGTACGGCATTCCGCTCGGCGTGGACCCGAACAGCGCCGTTAGGGAACCGGCCGACGTGAATGCAGCCGGCATAGCGGTTCGCCAAGGCTTCGTGGAGCAATCCAACGTGAACATGGCGGACGAGATGAGCGATTTGATGATGGTGCAACGCGCATACCAATTAAGCGCCAGGGCGTTGTCCTCCAGCGAACAGATGATGGGGCTGGCGAATAACCTCCGCGCTTGATGAGGGGCGGAACCGAATTAGGCAAGCATCCGTCGCGTTGCTCGTCGAAGGAGACGAATTTTTCATGAAAGCACCTTCCCGTTCGAACGGCAAGAGCAAACCTTCCGCTGGCAAGGTCATCGCCCGAGTCGTTTGGATGAGCGTAAAGCTATTGATTATACCTGTTCTGTGCGTTGCCGCACTTATCGTTGGACTTGCGATCGGATTTTCCGTGCTGGGGGACAAGCCTATGTCGGAAGTGTTCGATATGAAAACCTGGAAGCATATGTATGATCTCGTGTTCGCGGAGGGCGCTTAACGTAGGGTCTGCGCCTAGCAACCGGGACTGCGACTCCCCGGCTTCTGCTCGGGGAGTTTTCATTTGTAGGGGTGAGCGTTATAATGGTGGGGAACTTGAGAGAAACGGGGGGAACGCGGGAATGAACGTGCCAAATCTGCTTACGATGTCCCGCTTCGTTTTAATTCCCGTGTTTTTGGTGCTGTATTTCGAAGGCCATGCGATCGCGGCGCTGCTCACGCTGCTGCTGGCCGGGTTTACCGACTTCCTCGACGGTTATATCGCACGTCGCAACGGACAAGTTACCGTAACGGGCAGCATGCTGGACCCGCTTGCCGACAAGTTGATGATGCTCGCCGTCATTCTCGCCCTGCTGATCAAGAGCGCGCTTCCTTTGGCCGCCTTCGTCGCGATGGCTTTCCGGGAATTGGGGATGATCATCGGTTCGGCTATTTTTTATTTCCGCGGGCTTCAGACGGTACCCGCCAACGGAGTGGGCAAAGCGACGACGATCATCTACTATTTGGCGATTACGCTGCTGTTGCTGGATCAGCCGGGAGGCGTTCCAGTGCTGTGGGGAGGAATCGTCCTGTCTTTCGTGGCGTCGTTCATTTATTTCATGAAATTCAAGAGAATAAACGGGGTATCCTGAGGCTCAAGCAACAACCCGCCGCCGGATTGGACGTGTTCAACCGGCGGCTGGCGGCTTATATCAACCCCGGCTGCTGCAGCTCGTCCGAGGGATGCCTGTATTATTCGCCGCGCGGTATAGGGTTATGCGCGCGGAATCCGCATATCCAGGAGGAATAACTATGCTCGATATCGTACAAATCCAACAATTGATCCCGCATCGCCCGCCATTTCTGCTCATCGACCGGATTTTGGAGCTTGAGCCGGGCAAGAGAGCGGTCGGACTTAAGAACGTCACGATGAACGAACCGCATTTCGTCGGACATTTTCCGGAGTATCCGGTCATGCCGGGCGTGCTGATCGTCGAAGCGCTGGCGCAAGTCGGCACGGTGGCCATGCTGGCTCTGGAGGAAAACCGGGGCAAGCTCGGCTTCTTCGCCGGCATCGACGGCTTCCGCTTCCGCGACCAGGTCAAGCCGGGCGACACGCTCATCCTCGAGCTGGAAGTGACGCGCCTGAAAGGCCCGATCGGCAAAGGCCGCGGCGTCGCTCGCGTGGGCGACAAAGTCGTCGCCGAGGGCGAGCTGATGTTTGCTCTTTCGGATCCTTCTAAGTAGAGTGAGCTCGGAGTAGCGTTACCTGCGATGTCGGGAAACCTAAGCCGATTGAGTCGGGTTGCAGCAGCAAATGGTGGTACGTGGGGGCTGTAAGCTTGCTCAGTCGGGTTGCAGCAGCGAACGGTGGTATGTGGAGGCTGTAAGCTGGTTCAGTCGGGTTGCAGCAGCAAATGGTGGTACGTGGGGGCTGTAAGCTTGTTCAGTCGGGTTGCAGCAGCGAATGGTGGTATGTGGAGGCTGTAAGCTGGTTCAGTCGGGTTGCAGCAGCGAATGGTGGTATGTGGGGGCTGTAAGCTGGTTCAGTCGGGTTGCAGCAGCAAACTGCGGTGCGTGGGCTGTAACCTCGCTCAGTCGGGTTACAGTAGCAAACTGCGGTACGTGGGGGCTGTAAGCTTGCTCAGTCGGGTTACAGTAGCATAATGGTGGTACAGCCAGGCTGCAGGCCGGCAGTAGCGGGTTAGAGCAGCTGCATCCCGAGCGGGTTCGTGATCAAAATCGGACTTTTTGAACTACTGTACAAATGAAGGTTCAAAAAGTTCGGTTTTCAGCACCGAGAAGATTGGATGAAGACCGGAGATGAGGAGCGGAACGTAGTCAAACCTACGTGAGCACCGGAAGAACCGGCTGAGTTCAAGATTCGAAGTCGAATAGGCTTCCTGAATCGCTTCGTGATCAAAATCGGACTTTTTGAACTACCTATATAAGAGAAAGGATGGGGAATGATGTCTGCTGTGAATGAACTGTATGAAGGATGGTTAAACGACTCCAACATAGATGAAGCGACGAAAGAGGAGCTAAGAGGAATCGCCGGACAAGCCGGGGAAATCGAGGATCGCTTCTATCGGGAGCTGGAGTTCGGTACAGGAGGCCTGCGCGGCGTCATGGGGGCCGGAACGAACCGGATGAACCGCTACGTGATCGGCAAAGCGACGCAAGGCTTTGCGAACTTTCTCCGCACCCAGTCCTCGTCCCCTTCCGTGGTCATTGCGCACGACTCCCGCAACAACTCCGACGTGTTCTCGCTGGAGGCGGCTTGCGTTTTGGCGGCTAACGGCATTCGCACTTATTTGTTCCCGTCGTTAAGACCGACTCCGCAGCTGTCGTTCGCGGTTCGGGATCTGGGAGCGACAGGCGGCGTAGTTGTAACAGCCAGTCATAACCCGCCGGAGTATAACGGATATAAAGTATACGGCGCGGACGGCGGACAGCTTGTTCCCGATCAGGCGGAGCAAGTGATCTCGGAAATTCGCTCGATCGCTTCCTTCGATCAGGTGAAGAGGCTGTCCCGCGAAGAAGCGGAGGCGCAAGGTTTGCTCGTCTGGCTGGGCGAAGAGGCTGATCAGCGTTTCGTGGACGCGGTAGCGGCTCAGGTTGTGCAGCCGGAACTGATTCAAGGCGGCGCCGGAGCGGAGCTCGGCATCGTGTTCACGCCGCTGCACGGTGCGGGCAATGTGCCGATTCAACGTGTGCTGGCGCAAGCCGGTTTCACGAAGGTGAGCGTCGTGCGCGAGCAGGAGCAGCCGGACGGAATGTTCCCGACGGTGAAGTCTCCGAATCCGGAGGAGCAGGAAGCTTTTACGCTGGCGATTAAGCTGGCGGGTGAAGTCGGAGCCGATCTTATTATCGGCACGGACCCGGATTGCGATCGGATGGGTGCGGTCGTGAAGAACGACAAGGGCGAGTTCGTCGTGCTGACGGGCAACCAATCGGGTGCGCTGATGGTTCATTATTTGTTGTCGAATCTGAAGGCCAAGGGCAAGCTGCCTGAGAGCGGAGCGGTTATCAAGACGATCGTAACGAGCCAGATGGGAGCGGACATCGCCGCCTCATACGGATGCAAGGTGTTCAGCACGCTGACGGGCTTCAAATATATCGGAGAGCTGATGACGCAGTTCGAGAAGGATGGCTCTCATGAGTTTCTTTTCGGCTACGAGGAAAGCTATGGATACTTGACGGGAACTTACGCGCGGGACAAGGATGCGGTAGTCGCTTCCTTGTTGATCAGCGAGGCGGCTGCGTACTACAAGTCCCAAGGCAAGACGTTGTACGACGTGCTGCTGGAGCTGTACGCGCAGTACGGCACATACCTGGAGAAGCTGGAATCCCGGACGCTTAAGGGCAAGGACGGCGTAGCGAAGATCGGCGCGATCATGAACGATTGGCGCGAAGCTCCGCCGGAAGAGATTGCGGGCGTTGGCGTGTCGAAGGTGCTGGACTATTCGCAAGGACTGGACGGCTTGCCGGCCGAGAATGTGCTGAAGTTCCTGCTGGCAGACGATTCGTGGTTCTGCTTGCGTCCTTCGGGGACGGAACCGAAGATCAAGATTTATTTTGCGGTGCGCGGTCAAGGGCTGGAGGAGGCTTCGGCTTCGCTGGAGAAGCTGACGGCGGCGGTAATGGCTCGCGTCGATTCGTTGGCGTAAGGGAACGGCAGGATTGCGGGTGGATGGCGGGTTAGCGGTCTGGGAGGTCGTTAGCCGGCCGGAAACAGGCGGTTTGTGCGAGATAGCGGTCTGTTGGGCCGTTATAGGTCCGTTCGCGAGGAAGTTAGAAATGAAGGAGTGACGGTTGTGCCTCAGTGGCTGAATACATGGAACGCAAAAATGGCGAAATGGCTATGGTGGGTCGTGCTAGTTGGCGTCGTGGCGTCTTTACCGGTCGTCTACGCGAGGGAGCAGACGGAGACGTCGGCGGACCAGGTCGCGATCGTAATGGATTACCGGGATTTGCTGCAGGTGTCGAATTCGCAGGTCGATCCCCGGCGTTTCGTGCAGGAGCAGATCGGGCTGCTGAAGGACGCTGGAGTCAACGGGATGGTCGTATTCGAGAGCACGCTGGAGGAGCTGAGCTGGGCGGGCGAAGTGAACGTGTACAACGCCACGCAAGCCGCGCTCCTGGAAGACCGCGTCTCTCCTCCGGAGGACAACGGTACATACGTCGTGTTTAACCGTCCGGAAAATGAAGCGACGCTTCGACCGATTATCGAGTGGGCGTTCCGCCATCACGGCGCGGAAGTGGCGGATTGGTCGATCAAAGGCCATACGGGCTTGCGCCTGAGTATGGGCTACGACGACGCGCTGCTTCGTCCGATGCAGCCGAATCCGATCGCGATCAAGTCGCTTAGCGAGGCCGGCTTCCTCATTTTCCCGAGGTTGTCCGACCGGTTCGATCCGTTCGATCAGACGGAAGTCGCGAAGTGGCTGAAGTCTTATCAGGAGCTGGGAATCGATCGCGTGCTGTTCGACGGCGAGGCGGTCACGGGCTTCGGGGACGACGACAAGAAGAAAAAGGGCATCACCCGATTTGCCGGAGAGTTGAAGAAGCACGGCATCGGAGTGGCGATCTTCGAGAACTTGCGCATTCCTCAGAAGGGGATGTCCAAGCTGGCCAATCAGCTCGGATACAATGCAATCCGCGCGCATTCCGTAGGCGAGGCGGAGATGACGGTTATCAAGAAGCCGGTGCTGGAAGACCGGCTGGTGCTGGCCGTGAAGGACCGCAACATTCGTCTGCTCTATTTGAACGCGGTCACGGTACGCGACGCGACGAAAGGGCAAGTGACGCACCCGCTGAAAAATATCGTGGACGTGCTGCAAGGAGAGAAAGACGACGACGGAGATACGGTTAGCGTCGGCGTTGTGAAACAGCTGCGAGACTTCGGCTTCGAAGTCGGATCGCCGAAGGCGTTCCAGGTCGAGCATGCTCCGGCGGAGAAGGTGCTCCGCGGCATCGCGATGCTGGGAGCAATCGTGCTGGTGGCGCTGACGATCGGCTTGTTCCTGCCGTCGCTGATGCTGCCGTCTCTGATCGCCGGAGCTGTGGGAGGCGCAGGACTGTACGTGCTGAGTTCCACGCTGATGGTACAGGCTCTGGCGCTGCTCGCGGCGATCGCGGCTCCGACGGCTGCCGTCGTGCTGCTCGTCAAGCGCATCCGAGTGCTGCGCGACGGCGCGGGAGAACAGTCGATGTCGCCGCTTCACAGGCTGGGCGGAGCGCTGCTGCTGTTCGTGCGGACGACAATACTGTCGCTGGCCGCCGTGCCTCTCGTCGTAGCGATGCTCAATCATATTTCTTACAGTTTGGTGCTTCAGCAGTTCCGTGGAGTAAGCGTCCTGCATCTGCTGCCGATCGCTCTGGTGGCGCTGTACGTGTTCCTGTACGGCTCGGGCAATACGGTCGTCGGCAATGCGAAGAAAATATTGGCCATGCCGCTGACGGTGCTCTGGATGGCAGGGGTAGGCGTGTTGGCCGCGGTAGGCTACTACTATCTGTCGAGAACGGGCAACAGCGGACAAGTGACGGGGCTTGAGCTGCAATTCCGTTCGCTGATGGAAAATACGTTCGGTGTACGTCCGCGTACGAAGGAGTTTGTGCTTGGGCATCCGCTGTTCATTGCGGGCATTTTCCTGGCGCTGCGTTACCGCTGGGCGACGGTGCTGCTGGTGGCCGGCACGATTGCGCAGCTGTCGATGGTAGATACGTTCGCGCACATCCATACGCCGCTGTTATTATCGCTCATTCGCGTGCTGTTGGGCCTGGGCCTCGGTTTGGTGATTGGCCTGATCGCGGTCGCGGCTTGGCAGGTGCTGGAGCGTCTGTGGAAACGTTGGGGTAAGCGGATTTTGGAGGATGGGGCGTAAATCTCATTCCCAATCGCAGTCGTCTCGCTCGATGGAGACAATACAAGAGCAATGGTCGAATGAAAAGAGGAGTCCGAGTGTGATCGGGCTCCTTTTTTATGAGTAAAGAGAGCTGGATTTTATTTGGCGAAGAGGAAAATGAAAATATTTTTATGGAAATGGGCAGCCGGTATGGTGTAACGTTACTATTAGCAGCAGGGAATGTTTGGGCAGCTGCGGATGTCGGGCAAATCGGAACGATCTGATGTAGGACGCGGCGAATTGGAGCATCCTACAGATGAATATAGAGATAAGGAAACGACGGGGGCGGAGGACAATCGGACAGCGGGAAGGAAAAGGACAAGCGGGTGCCGAAACGAGTGCGGCTCAGAGCGAGAAAGGACGGGAAACCGGAGCAGGTGCGGGGAAACGGACTTATCGTCTCGTGCTGTCGGGGTACTACGGGTTCAAGAACAGCGGAGACGAAGCGGTGCTGAAAAGCATTCTGACCGCGCTGGAGGAAGCGGCGGACGCGGTCGGCGCGAAGGTGGAGCCGGTCGTGCTGTCGGGAGACCCGGAGTGGACGACCCGGCAGTACGGGGTAGAAGCGGTGCCCCGCATGAAGCTGGCGGAGGTCCGGAGGGCGCTGAAGGCGAGCGACGGACTGATCAGCGGCGGGGGGAGCCTGCTGCAGGATGCAACGGGCTTGGGGTCCATCCCGTATTATTTAGGGATTATGGAGCTGGCTCGCTGGTGCGGTAAGCCGACTTTTGTGTATGCGCAGGGCATCGGGCCCGTGAATCGGGCGATGTTCAAGCCATTGATCGCGCGAGCGTTCAAGCGCGCGCGGTATGTGTCTGTGCGGGACGAGGAGTCGGCGGCGCTGCTGCGCGGCTACGGCGTGTCCGCGTCCCGCGTTGCGGTTGTGCCCGATCCGGTGATGGGTTTGCCGCCGGGAGGGCATGGCGCCGACTGGATTGGCGGCGCCGGTGGGGAAGACACGCTGCCTGTGGTGGGCGTGTCTGTCAGGTTTTGGCGCAGCGACCGCGCGGACCTGGACCGCGCGGCTGCGGCGCTTGAAGCGCTGGCCGCGCGCGGCGTGCGGGCGCGGCTGCGCTTTCTGCCGTTCCATCGCGGTGCGGACGAGGATGCGTCCCGCTACGTGATGGAACGGCTGGTGCGCACGGGGGCATACTCCGAGCGGGAGCTCGAGTTGGCCCCGGCGCACGACGACCCGCAGCTGATGCTGCGGGAGGTTGGCCGATGCGCTCTGCTCATCGGGATGCGGTTGCATTCGCTGATCTATGCGGCGAATCGGGAGGTGCCGCTGCTCGGCATCTCGTACGATCCGAAGATCGATCAGTTCGTGCAGCGTCTGGGAGAGCGGGCGATTGGCTCGACGGAGGCGCTTGACGCCCAGACTGCGGCGGCGAGAGCGGAGCAGATTTTGCGCGATCCCGGGCTGTGGCGGAGCGATAAACAGAGCGTGATCCAGAAACTTAAGGAAGAAGCTGCCAAACCCGCGCAACAAATCATGGCGTTCATACGTAAATAATATGTAGGCTAACGTCGATTCAGGGGAATCCCGGTAGATGAGACGAAATGTCCGATAAGTTGGAGTTGACTTTTAGTGGATGCGAATACGAAGCCGTTTCCTACGGTTTCTTTGTATGGCGTACCGTTTTCGAAAATGGATATGCAAGAGACGGTCGATTATTTGACGAAGGCGATCGAGACGAGAACGCCGCACCGGGTCATTACCGGCAATCCGATCATGCTGATGGTCGGGCTGGAGAATCCGTCCTTCCATCATACGCTCGCTACGGCGGATCTCGTCGTACCCGACGGCTCAGGCGTCGTCTGGGCGGCCCGCAGGCTTAATCAGCCGGTCAAGGAGCGGGTGCCGGGCTTCGACCTGATGCACGAACTGCTGAAGGAAGGGGATATCCGGGGCTGGAGCGCGTATCTGCTTGGCACGACTTCGGAAATCATCGAGGCGGCCAGGGAGAAGCTTAGCAAGCAGTTTCCGGGCGTTCGTTTTGTGGGCTGCAGGAACGGTTTCTTCAAGGACAGCGAGGATGAAGAGGTCGTGGCCGCGATTCGCGAGGCGAATCCGGACATGCTGTTCGTCGCCCGGGCCACGATGAATCAGGAACCGTGGATCGAGAAGCATCAGGCTCAGCTCGGAGTACCTGTGGTGATGGGCGTCGGGGGCAGCTTCGACGTGGTGTCGGGCAAGCTCAAGCGGGCACCGGCCATTTTCCGCAAAGCGGGGATGGAGTGGTTATATCGCTTGCTTCAGGAGCCTTCTCGGTTCAGGAGGATGCTGGTATTGCCCCGTTTCGCGCTTAAAGTGATTAAAGACGGAGATAAAGTCCTGAAAGCGGGCAATCCGTTATGAAAGGGCTCGTGAAAATCGTATAATTCATGAAAAACGGCTGAAAACGACGATTTGACCACCTTGTTGAATTTCTTGTGGCGGGAGTATAATTCATTCCGGTACAGAAAAAAAGGGGAGTTGTGAATGTTGTCCGGTTGGATGCTAGGAATTGCACTTATTTCATTCATTGCGGCAATGGCTTTGGCGCTCGTGTTGACGCCGCTGGTCAAGAAGCTCGCTTATCGCGTCGGTGCGATCGACGTGCCGAATCACCGCAAGGTCCACACCAGGACGATGCCTCGCCTGGGGGGAGTAGGGATTTATGCGGCGTTTACCATCGGGTTGCTCTGCATCATGCCTTTCGTTCCGGAGGGCTATCTGAGCGCTTACGATCGCAATCTCATTAGCGCACTGCTTGTGGGCGGCACTTTGATCGTGCTGCTGGGTGCGTTTGACGATAAATACGATTTGAACGCCAAGCTGAAGCTGCTCGTGCAGATCGGTGCGGCTTGCATCGTCGTCTTCGGTTTCGGAGTCAAGATCGACTTGCTGAACATTCCGTTCGGATCTGCGATGCAACCGCTCGGAGAATGGGTCAGCGTCGCGGTCACCATTGTGTGGATCGTGGGCGTAACGAACGCGATCAACCTGATCGACGGTCTGGACGGCTTGGCCGCAGGCGTGTCGGGCATCGCTATCGCCACCATTCTCGTGATGGGCATTATCATGAGCAACGAGGCGGTTATTCTGCTGGCAGCTTTGCTGCTCGGCAGCATCGGGGGATTCTTGTTCTTCAACTTCCACCCGGCGAAAATTTTCATGGGCGACTCCGGGGCGTTATTCCTCGGCTTCGCGCTGGCGACGCTGTCGATGCTCGGGTTCAAGCAGATTACGGTCGTGTCGTTCGTGACACCGTTGCTTATTATCGGAGTACCGTTGTCCGATACGTTCTTCGCCATCGTCCGCCGTTGGAAAAAGGGCAAGCCGATTTTCGAAGCGGATAAAGGCCATCTGCATCACTGTCTGCAGCAGCTCGGCTTCAGCCATCGCAAGACGGTGCTGATCATCTACGCGATCGCGGCGTTCTTCGGCACATGCGCGGTCGTCCAGTCGGCCGTTACGAATACAGGACTCGGCAACTGGATCACGTTTATCGTCATCTGCGCGCTCGTGTTCCTGCTCCAGATCGGCGCCGAACTCATCGGCATCGTCGACAAGACGCGCCGCCCGGTGCTGGACTTCCTGGCCCGGCTTCGGATGAAGCCTCAGACTCATTCTCGGAAATAGGCATTCTTAAATTCCTTATACGATAAAGGCCCGGCTTGATTTTCCTTGAAAACGAGGAAGATGAGTCGGGTCTTTTTTTGCCTGTATATCTAAAATATTCCCTAGGCACGCCCGATAACAAAGGTACGGAACTTTTGCGGAATTGTGACGTCTAATGGTAGAACGTGCCGTTTTAGGCGAATGCCGCCAGATAGGGAGGGACGTAGAAACGTTAAATTGCACGAACAGTCCTTGGAGCGGAGTCATTCATTTTTAATTCAGAACCTCCGGGTTCTAGCCATACATAAGGAGGAGCATACGTGAGGAAAATATTATCGGCACTACTGGCGCTCGCACTCGTCGTGACTTTGGTTCCGGCGGGGCTGATCAAGCAGGCTAGCGCTGCGGATCCGGCCACTTATTTTATACCGGATAACACGGTCATTCGGGGGACCGCTTTGAGGGTCATCAATGAACCGTCAAATCCAAATCAGTTGACCAGAGATAACGCCTATACGACGACGAGCGGAACGCTGACGATTACAGGGACGTTCTCCTATGTCGCGGCGGCATCGATGAGCGTCAAGATTGAGCAACTGAACCTGCAGTCGAATAATACGTGGGCACCGGATAGTACCCGCTTTACGACAGGCTCCGTACAAGAGGAACCGAATAGCGTCAATAAGTTCCGGGCTACAAACCTAACTCTGTTCCCTGGGATGAACCGCATTACGTTCACCGGTACGCAGGGCACGATTCAGCGTTCCGATACTTTCTACGTTCTGTACGATCAAATTCCGTACATTGAAAGTCTTAAGGTGAACAGCGGTTCCACTTCGTTCAACCTTAACGAAGGCGCCAGGGCGGTAGTGCCGGTACAGATGATCACCATTCAAGGGGTCGTCCGCAACGCAACGCAAGCGTCTATTAGTCTGAACGGTGGCAATCCTATCGTATCCTACGTGTACGACGAGGGGACGCTGTTTACTCCGGCGCTTACGCTCAAATCGGGCTTGAATACCATTAAGCTGTCCATCACGAATGGCGCCAATACAGTGAACATCACGAGAGAGTTGTTTTTCTTTGATGCTAACAGTCCGTTTACGGATGTACAGTTGGTTCACGGCAGCGCGAAATATCCAATTTTAAATCAAACGCCTCAAGTATCAAGTGCCATAACCGGCAATCCGGTCGTCGTTCCGGGAGAAGAAGGAACTCTCGAAGTTACGATGCTCGTGCCGTATCATGCCGATGCATTCGGTGGCAACGCCACGTTTACGCTAAATAACAGTACGTCAGCTCCGATTCCGACAGGCGACATCATCGGCACTGAGATCATCATTCCGGGGAGCGACGGATTTACGCCGCAGTATCGACTGGTGACGTTCAGGACGCCGGCAGCGGCTCCGTTCGCATTCGAGACCGACACAGGGATAACTTCGTACAATCAGATCCAGAACGTCAGATTAAACGTGACTTATAAATCGTTCAGCACTTCATTCGAGGGACGCTTCAGGTTCGTGCCGAACGACACGGTCATCAAGGATATTCAATACTTGCCAAACTATGATCCGGGTACCATCACCGATATTGACGATGCGGACAAGGAACCGTTGAACGGTGCGCAGGTAGAGGACACTTCCTTCTACATTTTGGTCGAAACGGCGGGAACGCCATCGGGAACGTTGGAAGCGACCTATTTGCCGCTTAATGCGGCAGGCCCTACAATTGTAGCGGCGCCTCAGCCGACGGGAACAAGCGCGACGAAAATCGTCTATCGAGTTACGAACTTCGCGGTAGGGCAGCAGAAAGTTCAGTTCAAATATACGGGCTCAACGTCGACTTACATCGCGGACGTCTCTTATGCGTCGAAGAGCTATATCTACGTGGCTAACCTGTACGACGGCCAGACTTATACATTCAATTCCAAGAACACCAACACAATTACAGTGAACGGGAAGTTCATGGGCTTCCAGTCGATCGTTGCCGAGCAATTTTTCGTGAATGGTACAGTAGTGACTCCGACAGGAACATTGCCTGATTTTACGCTCACCTTGAATGTGGGCGGGGGTGGACCTCTTGTATTCGGAGAAAACAAGATTCTGATTAAAGCAGTCAATCAGAACGCTGGAATATCGCAAGAAATCATTAAAGAGATCCGGATTTATCTGATCGACGAGAATATCTCTACGATCAAGAATTTCACGCCGAATCTTAGCACGAATACACGCGAAGCCTTCCAGCACCCTAGAGTGGAGGACTACCTGGAACAAGAACTTGCGAATATCTTTACGGTTCCTCCGGAGTTCGTGCTGCAGGACGGCAAATATGTAACGAGCGAGACGAAGTACGATCTGGTGCTGCGGGGAAGCGGCGCATCGATCTTGAATATCAAACGCGGTTCAAAACTGATTTTCACACATACTATTCCTGTAACTTCTGCTGGGACAAGTACGGTAGATGCTGACTATCCGGATCTGGAGACAGGGAACCCTGGAGCGTTCAAGTACGATTTTGCGGGAGAAGAGAAGGATTTCATTCTGCGTCTCCGTGACATGGTTTTCGAGGCGCCGGGATCTCATGTTTACACGCTTGAGTTGATCAACGAGACGGGAGCCCGCTCTACTCAAGTTCTCGAGGTTACGCGCGAACTGTCGCCGTTCCGTATTCTGTCGCCGCGTCCTACGGTGGGCGAGCAGATTATCGTTAATAAGAACTTCGTTCACTTCGATATCGAGGCCGAAGGCGCAACCGAGGTTATTGTTGAGAAGGATAAGGCTGTCAAACGCGAAGATCTGACTAACCGGTTCGTCTACGATTTCGTCGGGCTTAAGCCGGACAAGGTGACTCCGATCAAGATTCAAATCAAGCGTGCGGATACGACTCTTAGCTATACGGTGCAGGTGTACTATTCCAGTACGGTGCAGATCGATACGCAATTCATGCAGAAGATGTCGACCAAGTTTGACGTCTTCAACAAGAGTTTGCAGCTTACATTCCCGAAAGGGACGGTGCTTAAAGCGGCCAAGCCGAACTCGACGGGGATTTCGAAGCTGTACAACGATACGAATATTCTGTTCGGCATTGCCGACCCTGCTGACGGCGTCGTGGAGCGCAAGAACGATTACGGCAACATCATCAACATTAACAACGACGAGAGAACGTTCCAAGGGTTAAGCCCGATCTTTATTCCGAGCTATCTGGTTGTTCGTTTCAGCAACAATAGCAATACGTTCAATTTTACTCCGATTTCCCCGACCTACTGGATCAGCGGCGGGGTGGGGGAATTGGGTAACCGCGGGGAAGTCGGCTACAAGCCGGCCATAGGCGGACTGGCGCCATATTCCGTCGAAGGAAGATTTACGGAGTACCCGCTGGAGCGGAAGGTCGTTCCGTCCAACCGGGGCAAGCTGACGCTGAAGTTCGACGAGAACGTGGTGGACGAGGCTGCTTATACGTTGTCTGTATTCCGCTACACGGACAGCGGAAACTGGGAAAACATCGGCGGAGAGGTCAATGCAAAGCAGCATACGATTACCGTTCCGTTCGATGATTTCGGCTACTACCGCGTCGTGAAACTTCGCAAAGGGTTTACGGACATTACGAACCATTCGTGGGCCCGTAACATTCTGAACGCGCTGTACGCCAAGGGAATCATGAAGAACGTTCGTGCGGACGAATTCGGCGCCAACGACACGACGAACCGCGGAGAGTTTGCGACCTTGCTGGTCAAAGGCTTGAATCTTCCGATCAACGCAGACGGCGCGCAAACGTTCTTCGATGTCGGACCGGGAACGAAAACCGATACCTGGAGCTACGAGTACATCGAGACGGCGGCCAGAGCCGGCATCGTAACGGGATTGGACGAAGGATTCTTCGGTCCCGGCATGCCGATCTCCCGCCAAGAGGCTGCGGTTATGATCGCCAGGGCATTGAAGTTGAAGCTGGCGGTCAACAACACCAAGCTTGAAGCCAATCTTGCGAAGTCTTTTGTAGACTCTGGACTTATACAATATTACGCAAGGCCGGCAATAGACGCGGTGAACAAGGCTAAGATCATGTCGGGCTCTCCGACGACTTTGCCGGGAGAGAAGAAGCCGGTATACAGCTTTAACCCGAGGGGATACATGACTCGCGCTGAGGCAGGCAAGATCGCGGTTGCGCTCCTGCAGAAGAGCACAAGCATCTTCCCTAAGAACTTAAGCTAACCCCATAAGCGAAGACAGAAGGGAAAGCCATGAGCTCTCCCTTCTGTCTTTCTCTATCTTGGTTCTATAGGAAAAGATTTGACAATGATTTAAAGGGATGTCCAAGCTATACTAGAGTAGCGATTAGGCTTACATAACGAAACGGTTTATTCGCACTGAAAGTGAAGAAAATCTTTGATGAGTTTGAATTCGGCCGCAACTTTTCGAGAATCCATGCGTTTAAAGATGTGGGTCAACGAGAGAGGGACTCAGGAACTAACTCTCGCGTTGTCTCTACGAAATTCTGCTTTACGCTGGGCGAGCGTCTCATGTATAATGAGGAAAGTGGCATAATTTACCCTGCCTGTTTTGTGCTTGTTCAGTATTTCATTTGCTAGTTTTCAAGTTTCTGCGACATGTATCTACTTACTAGACATGCCGTCAGACATCAATTATAGACAATGCTCTTCTCAAGGAAGGGGGTGAAAACGCCGATGAGAGATTCGAGCTATAATTTTCACACACAAACACAACAGATATTTTCTCGAGGAGGAGAAAAAAAGGTTATGAAGAAAAGTTTATCTATTCTGCTTTCCTTTGCCCTGGTATTCGGCTTGTTCGCATCCATGGCATCTGCAGCCGACACTGAGTTGACGACTGCACAGAAATACCAAGCACTTGTTGATAAAGGCGTTCTGAAAGGTAACCCTGACGGCGATGCTCGTCTGGGCAATACGCTGAACCGCGCTGAATACGCTACGATCGCTATCGCTATCGCTGGTCTGGCTGAAGAGAAGCCTGCTACGGCAACTTTCTCCGACGTTACCTCCAAGCAATGGTGGTACGGTGCAATCGAAGCTGCTGCTAAAGCAGGTTTGGTTGACGGCGTAGGCGGCGGCAAATTCGATCCTCGCTCCGACGTAACAGTAGAGCAAGTGATCAAAGTTGCTGTTCAAGCTGCTGGCGCTACTCCAGTAGAAGGCGCTGAAGTTGAAGGCGCATCTGCTTGGGCTGGTCCTTACATCCAAGCTGCTCTGGACGCTGGTCTGATCCCAGCTGGTCTGGACTACAAAGCTGCTGCTACTCGCGGTCAAACGATCGACGTTGGCTACTCTGTATACGAGAAGCTGAACCCTGTTGAGCCTGCTAAAGTATCCGTAACTAAAGCGGAAGCTACTGGCGTTAAGCAAGTAACGGTTACTCTTGACAAGGCTGTTGACACTGAGAAAGCTGCATTCGCTTTGAAGAAAGGTTCCGTAACGGTTGCCCTTGATGCGACGAAATGGTCTGAAGACAAGAAAGTCGCTACGCTTCCTTTGAAAGACGTTAAAATCTCCGAAGGCGAGTACACAGTTACTCTGAGCGGCGTTGAAGATATCGCTACTGCTAGCGCAAGCTTCAAAGCTGAGAAGGAAACTGTTAAAGCCCTGGAATTCGTAACGGCTTCTTCGGAAATTGCATTCTCGGCTAATGCTAAAGTCAGAGTTGCGGCTAAAAACCAATACGATGAACTGGCATCTTTCCCTGCTTCTGACTACTCTGTATTCACGGGTTACAATGATCTGGGTGAGCGCATCACTAAGGATGCAGAAGGCTATCTCGTAATTGTTGTAAATACGAATGCTGTGGTACCTGGTACTACTACACCAGTCCTGACTCAATCGCTCAGCCAACTTCCGCTGACGGTTTACTTCAACGAAACTCGTGTTCAAGCGAGCAAAACGTTCAAAGTAGGCAACATTCCGTTCGTTACGAAGATGGAATTCGGCGAAGTTGAATACGCTGGATCCAAAACAAGCTTGTCGAACGTGGGCGAGGTTGCTACGATTCCGGTTAACTTGTACGACCAATACGGCAATCCGGTAACTAAGGACCAAGTTACTACGCTTAATTCCGCTAGCTTTAATGCTTTGCTTACTCCACAGCCTAACAAGCTGACTGTTGTTACTGATGACTTTAACAGTGACGATACGTTCCAAACCAAAGTTACACTGTCTGGCAAAGAAGCTAAATCTGCTGACTATACGTTAACTGTATATGTTGGTGGTGCTTCCGATACGGCTACGATTAAAGTTAGCAATGCTAAGGTAGCGACTAAAGTTGCTATCGGCGAGTTCTCGGGCGTCATTGCTGAAGGCGATACGACTAAGAAATTCTATGTTCCAATTCAAGCTTACGATGTTGACGGTAATGAGTTGACCGTTGATGAAATTGTTGATCCGGTTAACTATGCTAGAATCAAAGCTAGCGTTAGCGGCAATGTGAATGCTGGTTCCATTTTGGTTCCATCCGGACCAAACAAAGGCAAGATCTTGATCAATGGTGTTACAACATCTGCTGTTGCTAAACAAGTCATCTTCATCAGCTTGAGCATCACGGAAATCGATGCTCAAGACTACAAGACAACAACGATTACGATTCAAGATCCACGTAAGCCGGAAAGCCTTGTAGTAACAGGTAAATCTGCCCCTAAAGCGGTTCTTGGTGCAGATTCCGACTTCACGGTAAAAGTAAGAGACCAATATGGTGCTGATCTGGGTATCCCAACTGGTTATGAAGTTAAAGTTTACTACTTTGACGTTGAAGGCACATCGACAACTTTGTTGAAAGGCCGTGACTCCAATGCAATTGGTACGACTGGTGTTCCAACAGGAGTAGCAACTGCTGCAGTACACACCTATGCTGCTGGCGATAACTTCAATGATGGCTTCAAGTTCGACACGAAACCAGGTGCATATGGAAAAGTTCAATTCAAAGCAGAATTGATCAAAACTACTGCGCCAGTTACGACGATCTCTACTGTAACTCAAACGATTGAATCGATCGATCCGACTAAGGTTGATCTGACTTATGCACTGAAGTCGCTTGGCAGTCTGTATGCTGTTGATGGAAGTGCATATGCAGGCGAACTTACTGCTCCTGAAACCAGTGGTCTTTCCAAGAAGGTTGGAATTCAAGTTAAGGACTCTGCTGGTATCGAGGTTGCATTCCCATCGCAACTGGTACAAAATGTAACGGTTTCTAATGGTAACCTTGCACGTGCGGGTGAAGTAACACCTGTGGCAAACGCTGAACTTCCTGGTATCGATACTCAAGAGTGGTATGTAATTGGTAATAAAGCAGGCGACGTAACGGTTAATGCAACAGTTTACACTGCTAAAGGTGAAGTTCTTAACACGTCTGGAACAGTTAATGTTAAGAGCGACGCTGTAGCAGTTGAAAAACTGACTGCACGCGGCGATTATGAAACAACTGCTGGCACACAATTTGCATATAATCTCTTGGATCTGAAAGTTGTTGATAACTACGGTATCGAATACAGTAGTACCAATATCGACGGCTACAAGAACCTGATCGGTATCACGTACAGCATCAGCAATATCAAGGGCGGTACGGTTACATTGAGCGGCAACTCTGTTACTATCGGTGCTGGTGTGACTGAGTTCGTTCTTACGGCTCATGCACCAAACGGTAAGACAGTAAGCACGTTGGTTTACCTGTAAGCCATTTATAGAAAAAAGACTGCCGAAATAACTCGGCAGTCTTTTTTCTATGGTTAACGCAACTTATCCCTTCTGCGAAACGTTATTATAGGTAGAATGCTATCCGCAGGAGGATGAAGGCCCTTGAAAGCGAAAACCAACTTATTGTTATTGATGCTGGCCCTATTGATGATGACGAGTAATATGCATACTACATATGCCGACAGCTCTGAAGTGAATGTGGTAAAGGTATTGGATACTACTACCCTTGGGAATGTCAGTCTCAAAACTAATGTGAAGGCGACAATCAGTAATTTATTTGTACTTCCTGATAATACAAACCAGTTCGTATCCTTTACACTCACGGTGACAAATAACAGTAACACAGAGTTAAACTTCTTGGACTACTGGTTGAAAGTTACGACGAAGTCCGGAACAAAGTTAAATCTTCAAATGGTTGATTCGAGCATTAAAACAATTGCGGCAAAATCGAGCCAAACCATAGATTTTGTCGGTAAAGCGGGAATGTCCGTTAAAGCGAGTGATTTGATCATTCAAGTGATTCAATGGGACTTCTCCGTAAGTAATTACACTAAGATCCTGGGGAAGATAAGCGTTCCAAGTAACTATAATCCTTCGACTCCGTCAACACAAGCACGAAGAGTGACTAACGAAGATATGAAAGCCGTTTTTCAAGTGAAACAAGCCACTACGGGAATAAGCGAAAAATACTATATTCCTCAAATCAATTTGTCGATCAAAAATGAAGGCAAACGTTCCCTTACATTGCCTGATTATCAATTTTACGTAATGACGAAAAATAATCTTATGTACCCGCTAAACACAACGGATGTCAAGGGAACAACTCTTGATCCACTAACGGATAAAGAGTTTCTGCTAACAACACCTATTCCGATCGCGGTGGAACAACGGGATTGGAAGTTGGTCATCGTTAATTCGATTAATGAAGGAAAAGATAAACAAGGGATTGCTATGTTTAACTTGGTCAACTCGCAAGTTGACACAGGGGATGTGAAAGGGAAATACTACACATTTACAACGGCCAAAGGAATATATAGCGTAAAACTGAATTCCTTAAATCGGTTGCCCATCGATGATGAAGATCTTATAATTGCAAATCTAACGATATCAAATACGAGCAAGGCTTCATTGCCATATCCAAGTTTATCCGGAAAGTATTTATTCAATTCATCAATCGAAAAGACTGCTTCCGTTTCAAATAACAACAAAGTCATTTCTATCCCTGCTGGCGCCACATCAAATATTCAGATCGTGACTAGAGTGCCATATACGTTTGATATTTCAAACGTGGAGCTTGTATTGCAGCAGAAAGAATCTGGTCAGGGAGCGAACGACCAGATAACTGATCTCGTTAAATTTGCTTTAAAGGCTGAGTTTGACGCTATTCCAAACGTAGCATCAGGAAGAAATTTCCAAATTGAAGATGTTGGATATCGCTCTGAAGTCGCAATCACAAAACAAAACATATTCGAAGGTGTTTCTGCAAACTTGCTTGTTGCGAAGCTCGAAGTTAAAAATCAGGAGAAACGTCAAACAATTCTTAAATCACTGACAGGATACTTTGAAAATTCGGATGGCACGGTTTACCCTGCGAAGTTTGCGAATGTGACGGAAAAACTGAATCCGGGTGGTTCAGCTATCGTCTACGTTTCAGGTGTTGTTCCGAAAGGAATTGATACAGCTAATGTCAAGCTAGTGGTAGGAAAAGCATTAACTGAGCAGAAAATAGAGAGTGGACAGGGTACAGATCAGAGTCAACAGATCATTGGATATACGGATCCGTATTCGATGGTTTTGCCAACAATAACAACAGCTCAAGAGAATATGCAAAAGGTGGACTTGTCGCCTTTCGAGTTTTCAATCACGAGGGTGGGGACACAAACTCGATTTGATAAAAATGAAGTGACGATGGATTTCGATTATACGCTTTCGAGGGATCTCCTAAAAAAGGCAATTACTAAAGATCATAAAATCATTATTGAAATCAAAGATGAAACGCATAATTATGCTTTCTCTAGAGAACTTTCTTTACCAAGTGAGGACGGGACAACAACTGGTGAAGAAAATGCAGTGTTGAAGATAGGAGACCATACGATTAATTTGGCTCCATGGTACGACGATCAATTCGTCAACCTGATTCGCGTTTTGAAAGACTTCAGACTTAATGTTTACTATCAGGTGGAACCAGGATATAAAACACTTATAGCTACTCAAACGGTTCCTTGGTATGTAAATAGAAAGCTGAGTTAGTTATACAGGGGCCGCTCGTTTCAGAAGAAACGAGCGGCTTTTCTGTTGGGGTCGATCGACAAGATTAGCAAATCTTCAGCAATGGAAGACACGCAACAGAGTGATAATGTGTTAAACTAGAATAATAGAATTCTCATAATTGGGGAATACAGGATGAATCAGATTAAAACTTTAGAGGCAACCACCAGCGCAAGGTTGCGTAGGGTTGGAAGTGTAGCTGAAACACGTCTTCGTTCGAATAGGACATTAGCATGGCTCCATCGAGCCTTTCACTTTGCTGAGTATATAGGATATTTAGTGACTTTCTATTTGCTGATAGCAATTCGGGTTGTGCCAGAGTACCCGGTTGCATCCCGGTTTAATCCACTGCAGTGGAAGAATACGGTACTAGTTCTGGACGAATACATGTTGTTTTTGGGGATCTTCATGGCCATTCATGTATTTACGAGAATTCAGTATGAATTATATAATGGTGACGGAGGGACATTGTGGGAGGCGTTTATTCAGCGCAGTCGCTCCTCCGTTTATGCCTTGCTTTTCACACTCGGTATTACCTTTTTACTAAAAACGACTTTCTTATACTCACGAATTACTCTAGTCTTATTCATTTTGATCATCATCATGGAAGCAGCTATATGGGTATTAGCGAAGAGATGGGCACTTTGGATACTAAATAAACGCGGATATGCGATCAAGCATGTATTGATCGTTGGCGCAGGCAAGATCGGGCTGGAATTAGGGGAGAAGATGTCTGCGAAACCAGCAGATGGATTCCAGTTAATCGGTTACTTGGATGATAATAAGCAATCAAACAGCGTCATCGGTAAAGTTGTTGACTTAGAGAAAGTTTTAAATCAGAGAAGGATCGATATTATCTATGTCACAATTCCATCAGAGAAGGCATTGGTTGAGCAGTTACTGACATCTATATATAAGTATGATGTGGATATCCGTATCATCCCGGAAATGTTCGATAAAATGGCCAGAGTATTCACATTTAGCAATAATTCAGAATACCCATGTTTGCAAATCGTTAAGACGCCTTTAAGAGGATTGAATGTCGTTCTGAAGCGAATTGCTGACGTAGTAGGCAGCCTATTCCTCTTAATGTTATGTGTTCCTTTGTTTCTGGTCTCAGCAATCGCGATTAAAGCAGAGTCGCGAGGCTCCGTGTTTTACCGCCAAGTACGAGTAGGCAAGCATGGTCGAACGTTCCGAATGATCAAGTTCCGCTCAATGTTCGAACAAGCTGAGAAGTTACTAAATGAGTTGGAACATCGTAATGAGGTCAAGGACGGGCCGGCTTTCAAAGTTAAAGACGATCCAAGAATTACAAAGGTTGGACGCTTTCTGCGCAAATATTCGATCGATGAGCTGCCACAGTTGTTGAATGTTTTAAAAGGGGAAATGAGCTTGATCGGTCCGCGGCCACCATTGCCTCGCGAGGTTGAGCAATACTCTGACTACCACTGGCGACGAATGGACGTCCTTCCAGGGATGACGGGCTTGTGGCAAGTCAGCGGGCGAAGTAATTTGGATTTTCAGAGATGGATGGATCTGGATATATATTACATTGAAAATTGGAGTTTGTCTCTGGAGTTGAAAATATTGATCAAAACGCTGCCGGCTGTACTGAAAGGCGAGGGAGCGTATTAACGGGGAGTGTCATGCTTGAAAAAACGAAGTGACAATAGTTTGTTGGAAGGACTGGCTTGGCTATTGATAGCTAGTTGGTTTTTACTAGCGTTGACAACGAACGGTATCTTTCAGGGGCTTAGTCTCCACTCTAGCTTTATCAACTTGGTATACGAGCCCCCGATTCTCTATGGATTAATGATTGTGATCCTTTTCTGGTTGTGGGCTTTCATGCACATTCTGAAAAAAAGAGAGTGGGTGCTCAGTAGAAGCACTTTACTTGTGGTAGGTTCGTTATTAATCTTTATTTCATATGCACTCAGCGCTTTATTCTCTCCTAGCGATTATATGACTAAGCAGGGAATATGGCATGGTTTTATAATCATATCAGTGTTTCTTGCAGGTAGTGTCATGAATGACTACCGGCGCTTGGTCGAAAATTTTCCTAAAATATACATGATTGCCGGCTACATTTTAGTGTTATACGGATATCTTAACCTATTTGGCAATGCTTATATGAAGGACTCACTTTCGATTAATGAGGGTATTCGGATATCGTCCATCTTCCAATATCCGAATGCGTACGCAGTGTTGCTGCTTACGTTGTGGATCTTGCAGATCGTCGAACTTGCTCATTCAAAAAAGAGATGGGCTAGGTTGCTTCATGGAGCGATGCTGGTCCCTGTTGTGCTGTCGTTTCTACTCACACTTTCTCGGGGAGCAATCGTAATATTGCCGGTGATTGCAATCGTGACATTATTGATGTTCGTCATGAGAGTTCAAATCAAGATGATCATTCACTCTGTTGTTGCTGTAATCGTCTCTCTATTGTTGTACGGAACTATGCAAAGAGCCGGAGAGCAGACATTTCAAGCGATTCAGCAAGCGCTAACCTCTCAGTCCGCCTATAAGACTACATCCATTTTTTCTGGAGATGTATTTGCTTATTGGCTGATGCTAGTCGCTGCGTCAGCCTTAGTATCCGCATGGGCATATTACAGTGAACGTTGGCTTAATCCTCTTTATAATCGACTAGATTTGAAACTTAGTGCCCAATGGACCAAATGGGTGTTGCCAGTTGGAGTTCTTGTATTTACTTTTATCGGCTTTGCTGCAGTAGCTAGTCCCAATATCGGAAAAGTACTTCCAGAAGTGCTGCGCCAACGAATTGGAAGTATTGATTTAGAGACACATTCCGTTTACGAGCGATTGACGATGTATAAAGATGCCTTAAGTATTTGGCGTGAAAGTCCACTGTTCGGAAGCGGCAAAGGCGCCTGGGAAGCTTATTATAATCAATATCAATCCTACTCCTACTTAAGTGCACAACCGCATAGCTATTTATTTCAATTACTTATAGAGGTTGGTCTAGTAGGATTGTTAGTCATTGTCGGCCTAATACTCACGACATTAGTTATGTACTTACGAGTTAGAAAGCGTGAACCTGAACGAGTGAAGCATCATCTCTTCTATGCTATTGTGCCAAGCACAATCTTATTGCACTCTTTGATTGATTTCGAGATGAGCTATTTGTTCTACGTATGGATTGTTTTTTTCTGTATTGGCGTGCTGAGTGGATCGCTTAAGCAAAGAATTGCTTTTCAGTGGTCTGTCAAACGCGTGCGGGCTCTGAAATGGGCAATGGTTATTGGCGTATTGATCGTTGGCATCGTCGTAATAGTAGGAGCTGGAAGGCAGATATACGCATTGGAACAGTACAAAGAAGCTGACCGGATACTGGCTGCACAACGACCGTTCAACTTGGCGGAGGATAGGCTTGAAGCTGCTCTGTCGGCTTCTCCGGGGCATCCAGTCCTGCTTCATCAGTTAATTGCCCTAAACCTGCAGGTGTATGATCAAACGGCGGATCAGCGTTATTTGGGAGAAGCTTCGAAGTATGCAGAAAAATTAAATAAACATGAGCCGCGTTATCGTGAGGCTATTGAATTGAACTTCCATTTGGCTATGCGCAATCAACAGCCGGAGAAAGCTGTTCAGCTCATAATTGAAAAGGTCGATCAACACCCGTTCGACTCGGCTTTGTACGACTTGGCGGCTAATGAGTTGATTAAGCAATTCAATACTGCTGAATCCAACAAGAATACGGATAAGTCTCAGCAACTCGCCGTTGAAATCGAGCGTCTATATAATCGAATGCAAAAGCAGGAGGAAGTTACGTTAACTCTTCCGCCAACGGTGATTGTTAATCAGCCCTTTCGTATAACAGAGGCGGTTCGTGCGGCTTACGAGACAACGAAGCACGTACTGAATTAATGCAACCAGAATATGCAAAAAGCGAGGTGAGAGAGATACTAGTTTCAGTAATTATTCCTACGCTCAATGCGGAAAAGTATATTGGCAAACTGATTGCTAGACTAAGGGAACAGACGGTTTTGCCAAACGAGATCATTGTTGTGGATTCCTCTTCGGAAGATCAAACCGTCGATAAAGCCCGAGCTCTCGGCGTTACGGTTATTACTATTCCAAGGGAGGCATTCGATCATGGTGGCACGAGAAACCTTGCTGCTGAATACGCAAGCGGAGATATTCTTGTCTTCGTGACACAGGATGCTCTTCCATCAGACAGTTACTTTATAGAGAACCTGATTAAGCCCTTCTCTGATACGCAAGTTGCTGCAGTATACGGTCGGCAGATTTCTGTACCGGATACTCAATTACTTGAACGACTTGCCAAAGATTACAACTATCCGCATGAGTCAATGGAGAAGTCAATCGATGATCTCCAGCGATTAGGCATTAAAACATTCTTTTTCACGAATGTATGTTCAGCAATTCGAAGCAGCACGTTTCATAAAGTTGGCAGGTTTCCGGAGCCAATTATCGTTAATGAAGATATGATACTTGCAGCAAAGTGTATTCTAGCGGGATATAAAATCGTATATTCGGCCAATGCCCGGATTGATCATTCTCATAATTATTCCTTGCTGCAAACATTTCGCAAATACTTTGACATCGGTGGATCACTTGGAATGAATCGGTGGTTGCTTCAGTATACGTCTGCCGAAGGCGAGGGAGGCCGACTAGTTAAATTCCAGATTCGCCATTTAGTTAGTCTCCGTAATTGGCACTGGATCCCTCTGTGGATTACCGAATCGGTTGTGAAGTATATCGGCTATAGAATGGGATTGGCATATCAGTCCATTCCCCAAAAAGCTCGTAGAAGCATGAGTATGCATCCTCTCTTTTGGGAGCGAAAAGAAACAATGAACTTGAGGTGATACGTGTCATGACAAATAAAGTGACTAAATTCATGGCGGCTCTTGCACTTATCATTGTTGTTGGAGCTGTAGGCTGGTATCAATCAGTAAAAGCCGATAGTAGTTCAACACCTGGTAATATTGATGATCCAATTGTGACTAAAAGTTATGTTGATCGAGTGGTCGCCAAGCTAGTTCAAGAAGAGCTGGCGAAAGGCGGTGTCGGTAGCAGTTCATCTGAGAAGCTTGAGGTCGTAACTGTGCCTTGGGGAAGCAAGGTTATTGTCGGAGATGGCGCCGAAATTATCGTAAGGTCAGGAAAAGCTATTGCCTATAGTTCGGATAAGAATGGACTCTCTGATCTGACTGATGGTTTGGATGTTGCGCCTGGTAAAGCGCTGGCGCTCAATCACCTTATTCTGGCTCCAAGAGGGGGCAGAGGGGTGGAGCCGGATCCTAAACAAGCAAAGGGAATCATTGTTTTAGTTCGTGGTTCTTACGAACTAAAATAATTATATGATCGTTATCTGCCAATGTCTAGACACTCCTAGACATTGGCTTTTGATATGAGCATCGAAATAAGTAAGGCTATGATATAATAGAGAAGATTATGTCGAAACCAAATGTATTGAGGAGTATCCCAGTGGTGCTAACAAAAATGAGGGCAAATAGGCATTTGTTGATAGAGCTAACTAAGCGAGATCTTTTGAGCAGATATAAGGGATCCTATTTAGGACTTCTTTGGTCTATTATCACCCCGCTCTTGATGCTCGGTGTCTACACTTTTGTTTTTAGTGTAGTTTTTAATGCGAAATGGAACACTACGGATACGTCTCATATTAGTTTTGGAATAACTATGTTCGCAGGGATGATTATTTTTAACCTCTTTTCAGAGGTGTTGATTAAATCGACAACAATAGTCGTAACGAATCCGAACTATGTCAAAAAGGTCGTATTCCCTACAGAAGTGTTTCCAATAGTGTTATTTCTATCGGCATTAGTTCATGCGGGGATCAGCTTAATCGTCTTGATTGCATTTCAGTTTTTGTATACTCTTAGCATTTCGTGGACGATTATACTTTTTCCTTTAGTGTTGATACCCACAAGTCTTCTTGCAGTCGGGATGGGTTGGATTTTTGCGGCTTTTGGAGTTTTTATAAGGGATCTAAGTTACATGATTAATATTATAGTTCAAGTACTTATGTTTATGTCTCCTATTTTTTATCCTGTAGACATTGTCCCTGAAAGTTTCAGATCATGGCTGCTATTAAACCCCTTAACTTTATTAATTACGATTACTCGTCAGGTCCTTCTCTGGGGACAAATCCCCAACTGGGCCGACTTTATACTAATAACAGGAATTTCATTTGTAATTTTCATTGTAGGTTATTTGATTTTTCGGAAATGTAAAGGAGCATTTGCTGATGTCCTCTGAATGGTCGATAACAGTCGAAAATGTCGAGAAAGTTTATACAGTGTATCAAAAGCCGCTTGATAGATTAATCGACCTGGCGACGAACAAATCCGATCGGGGACGTCATATTTACGCGCTTGATTCGATATCAATGAAAATCCCAAAAGGAAAAACAGTAGGACTTATTGGTCAGAATGGTTCGGGAAAAAGTACATTGCTTCAAATTATTGCCGGCACACTATTGCCAACGCGCGGGAGTGTAGAAGTAAGTGGGAAAATCGCAGCATTATTAGAACTAGGCTCAGGATTTAACCCGGAGTTTACTGGCAAAGAGAATGTTGTCATGAATGGAACGATTATGGGTTTATCGAAATCGGAAATAGCGGCTCGAATGGATTCCATCATTGAATTTGCGGATATTGGCACTTTTATAGATCAACCTGTAAAAACATACAGTAGTGGTATGTTCCTAAGGCTTGCATTTGCAACTGCGGTTCATACGGATCCGGATATTCTGATTGTCGATGAAGCACTGGCGGTTGGAGACGCGAGATTTCAAAACAAATGCTTTCGCAAAATCAAGGAGTTTCAAGAGCAAGGAAAGACTATTCTTTTTGTCTCGCATACGACAGAGTTGCTGGTCAGGCATTGCGATTATGCTTATCTGCTGGATAAGGGGAAATTGAAGTTCGAAGGCAGCCCTAAAGACGTCGTTAACGAGTATTATGATATCCTGTTCGGTCATACCTCTAAAAAGGTTCCGCAAGAAAAAGAGGGTAGCCTATCGGATAATGGAACGAAAAATAGGTTGAATTTATTCGTAACTAATTCTTCAACTAATGATGTATGTGCAGAAAAGATAAATTATAACGCACAGGAGTATCGTTGGGGTAACCGGGATGCAGAAATAATAGACTATGAAGTGGAATCAGACGAAAGATATGACCAGGTCGAGTATAATTCGATTAATCCCCTGAGCGTGAAGATGAAGGTTAAATTCAATAAAACAATACTAAGACCCGTATATGGTCTGACCATAAAAACGACGGACGGTGTAATTGTATATGGTAGCAATTCAAGAGATCAGTCTCAACCGTTTGTTATAAAAGAAGCAGGAGAGCTGGCTTTCGTTCAGTTTATGTTTACTCCTAACTTGGTACAGGGGGAATATTTCATTTCATTAGGAGTTGCGGAAGATATTCCCGGTGAAGAACCTATTCCATTAGATCGTAGATATGATTTAATCCACTTAAGATTTTCTCATAACACGCTAGGATTCGGAATCGTTGATTTAGATATGAAGGTAACGGAAGTGGGGTGAGTAAGTGCAAAGTTATATTTATAATAAGGAACTAAACGTTTGGTCACGCAATGAGTTGAGTGATTTTCAATATTCAGATGGTACTGATGAGGAAGAGTATCTGTACAAAGCTATCAAGAGTGCTTCGGACAAATCGATATACTCAGAAGAACTAATGGGGCGAATTATTGATTGGTCTTCGAGGTATCATTTATCGCCAACACGTCACAACTTATTACGGCCATTAAAAATCGGGACAGACCATAGTGTTCTAGAAATCGGTTGCGGTTGCGGTGCGATAACCCGGTACTTAGGGGAAAGTGGAGCATCTGTAGTTTCAGTCGAGGGTAGTTTCCGAAGGGCTATGATTGCGGCTGAACGGGTTAAAGAACTCAATAATGTGCAAATCATTTGCGATAATTTTGAAGATTTTCAATACGATCAGAAGTTTGACATTGTTACATTAATCGGTGTTTTAGAATATGCTCCATCCTATATTCATTCAAGTGATCCTATACAATTTCTTCTAAAACAGGCCCGCAAGTTTATGAAACCCAATGGTTTGCTCCTAATTGCCATTGAAAATCAATTGGGCTTAAAGTATTTTAACGGAGCTTCGGAAGATCACACAGGAAACATCTTTGATGGAATTAATGATTTTTATAATTCCTATGGAGTTATTACATATGGAAAGAGAGAGCTGGAGAGACGAATTCAAGAATCGGGTTTGTCGAAAATAAGTTTCCTCTATCCCTTTCCCGATTATAAACTCCCTTCAACTATGGTTAGTGAGAAAGCGTTTCATACTTCCTCATTCCATTTAGATCAGATTATCGGATTACATCCGGCCGAAGACTATTCTGGACAGAATAACCGTCTGTTTCATGAGACTAGGGGCTGGAGAGTGCTCGGAAGGAATGGACTGATTCAGGACTTTTCCAATTCCTTTTTGGCGATTGCTTCGAACTATTCGACCGAGCAATTAATAGAGAGGAACTGGATTGCAAGCACATTCTCCACCTCGAGAAAAAAAGAGTTTGCTACTCAGACGGCATTTTCCTCTGAAAAAGATGGTGAAATTACCGTGAGCAAGAGCAAACTATTCGACGAATCTGAGCCAAATCCTAGTATAACTCATATTGTAGGGAAGTCGGAGTACATACAAGGACAGCTGTATTTACATCAATTGCCCGAGGTATTGAACTCCGGATCAGTAGATCGGCAAATAGTCGAGTTATTGGAGCCTTGGGTCGTTTATTTGAAGCTGAATGCCACAAATGATATTCTCCCGCCAGAGTATATTGATTGTACTCCACTGAATCTCATGCTTACTGAAGATGATGATCTTCAGTATTTTGACATGGAGTGGCTGCCGAGACAAGAAGTGACCATTCAATATGTCTATTTTCGAGGGATGTTGAATCTTATTTCAACGCTTACCCCAAGTGATCAATCTCTGCTACTGCAAGGAAGAACTATTTTACAGTTTGTAATTGATACAGGTACCAATCTCGGTGTCCCAATCGACAAATCATTAGCTTTGGAGTTGTTGAAGCAAGAGGTTCAACTGTACCATAACATCTATCCAAACCCCAATCCAAACTATTTCGAAATGATGGAATACTGGTTAAATAGCCCGAAAATAATTAGACATCCGGCTGTAAGATTAATTGATTCTCGGAAAAGCTGGAGACACGAAGAAGTTGAATCACCCAAAATAAAAATATACTGGAGTGACGAATCCGAGTTTACTGAAGCTCGATCGCAAACGGTGTCTTACTTCTGGCATGAACAGAGTATAATATCGACTAAGATAAGAGCAAAAAAAATTAAAAGGTTAAGAATCGATCCTTTGACACTTAGTGGTTGTGGCGTTATTTCTAAACTGCAAATTGCTGATGAAAAAGGGAAACTCATTTGCAGCCTATCGGAGTTTGAATCAGATGAATACTTGTATAATAACAATGGTATAGTAGCCTCTAAAAGAGACAGTGACATTATCTTTATTGCAGCTAATTCCTTTGCCCATTGGATCATCCCTCTGGAAGAATTGGGAATATCGGAGAGTGAAGAGCTCCATTTTGAGATAAGATTATATGCTAGCAACACCGTTCAATCTGAATTATACCATTGGATGCATGAAGAGAAACTTAGAGAGAGGAAACTCCTAGGTGATTTAGAGAAATTAAAACAAGTCATTAAAGGTCATGAATCAAATATAGTTTCCTTACAACGTGAATTAACGATACAGCAAAATGAAAGCGAATCATTCAGAGTAGAAAGCGAATCGTTAAGAGTAGAAAACGAATCATTTAGGAAAACAATCCTAGCTCAGACAATAGATTGTCAGAATTTGCAGCACACAAATGAGTTGCTTATGAACCAAATAGAAGAAATGATGAATTCGCGATCATGGAGATTGACGAAGGGGTTACGTTACGGAGGGGTGATCTTACGCAAGATCAAACAGAAACTTAAAAAAAGGGCAAAGATCGTACTGCAAACCTATCGTTTGTTTCGGGAGAATCGTCGCAAACGGCAGGATGTCATCTTCAATCTCAAGCATCTTAAATGCACGTTAGTCATATCGCACACAGACTATTTAATCTCGATGGGCGGAACAGAAAAGAGCATTTATGAACATATGAAGGATAGAGAGGGTCGCGGGGAAGGGACTCTAATTATCTATCCCGTGCAACATCATTCGCTAGGAGATACTGCACCTGCGATAAAGTATGGGGTTTATATTAACGAAATCAAGCAAGGGTACTACAGCCTGGACGAATTACTATCTATTCTTAAATTAGCGAAATCGCAAATTAAAGAGATGCATATTCACCATCTCCTATTCTGGCAGTACCATGATTTTAAGCGTATCTACCAAAGCATGATTAAGGAAAATATACCCATTTCCTATTTTGCTCACGACTTTTTTGCATGCTGCTCTAGCTATCATATGATTCAAGAAAACGAAACAGGTTCTCGCACGTGCATAAACCAAATGGAGAATTCAACTGTTGAGGCTGTTTGTTCAAGTTGCATCCATGGGAAAACGGTGGATGAGTGGAGGCGAATGCTCGCAACGATCTTATCGAGCAGTGTTGCGATTGTTGTCCCTTCAGAATTCGTCAAGAAAACTTTTCAAATCATCTATCCTGACTTCTCGGATAAGATCAAAGTCCGTCCTCACCTAAAATTAATTGAGAATGGTTTCGTTAGTAGAGATCGAGTCAGTAAACGTAAAATTAGCATCGCCTATCTTGGATATAAGATGGATAATAAAGGATGGGCGACGTGGGAAAAGGTATTTAACCACCCGGAGTTGGTAATTAAATATGATTTTTACCATATCGGCTCTCAAGAAAAGTATGCTGATCAAGTAAAGAGCTACAGCTACTCTTTTATTGAGCAAGGGATTATGGCGGCGGTTGAAGTCTTGAAGGAACATGAGATTGATATTGTAATCCTATGGTCGATTGTTCCGGAAAGTTATTCGTATACCCTGCAAGAAGCCATTGCAGCGGGAGCTTATATATTGACCTCAAAAAAAAGCGGGAATATAGCAAGTGTAGTTCAACAAAGAGGTGAAAATTGTGGTGCGGTTCTGAAATCCGATAACGAACTTATCGAACTGTTAAAAGATGAAAAACGCGTCCGAATGTTGACAAGCTTCGACAGAAAGCAATATACATTGGAATTTAACACTGAGGAGTGACACATAGAATGATCGTAACGACATCTATATGCGCAAATTACCTACCGAAAGCCATGGTTTTGGCCAAGTCAATAAAGGAAGTATCTCCTGCTACTAGATTTGTAGTTTGCCTTGTAGAAAGAGAAGTCCATGCAGCAGCAAAAGAATACACTTATTTTGACGAAGTTATTCTTGCGAAAGATCTTGGCTTTGAAAATTTTGATCGGTTTATTTTCAAGCACTCCATTGTAGAAGCTTCAACAGCAGTAAAAGGGCAACTATTCATTCACTTAATGGAGCGATTTAAAGAAGAAAATAAATTCGTGTATTTGGATCCAGATATTCAAGTTTTAAGTGCATTGCAGGAACTAGAAGAAGCGCTTAATATGCATGGAATTGTATTAACGCCGCACTTGTGTCATCCGGAAGACATAATGGATGCGGTTATGGATAATGAACTTTCTGCCTTGAAGCACGGGGTGTTTAATCTTGGTTTTTTAGCGCTTAGCCGTAATCCAGGCGGAGCCGAGTTTGCAAGTTGGTGGGCATCCAGATTGGCCATGTTCTGCTATGATGATATTCCCAGAGGGATTTTCACAGATCAAAAATGGGTCGACCTGGCGCCGGCTTTCTTTGAAGTCTATATCTTAAAACACCCTGGCTACAACGTAGCACCATGGAACTTATCGAAGCGTAAGATGAAACGGGATTCTAACAACCAGTATTTGGTCAATGAAGAGCCGTTGCGATTTTTCCACTTCTCTGGATTCGACTCCGGGGCGAATGAAGGGATGATTAATAAATACGTACCAGATCGAAACAATGCTGTTTATAAGTTGCGTGATGATTATGTAGTGGAAATGAATAGAATGGGACAAGCCGCACTCGGTGAAACGCCTTGGAGTTATTCTACATTTACGAGCGGCGAAATTATAGCACTTGATAGTCGAATCAAATTTCGCGATATTCCCGAAATGCCTTACAGATATCCAGAACCGTTCGGTCTATCTAATGAAGTATTCGGGGCCGCTCAAGCTCATCGTCCCAATAATGGGAAGATACTGCTGAAGAAAATAGTAAGAAGACTAAAACGAGGATTTTAACGGTCTGAGGTGGGGAATAAATGGAATGGATAAATAAGGCGAATAAAAAGTACATAATTTTAGTCGCAGTTTTTTTAATCCTACTAAGCGTATTTTTTCTACGCAATAAATATTATTTGCCAGCAGAGTTGGTTGTTGAAACTAAGGCTAGTAATACGACAGAAGCTACGTTGTATTGGGATACCGGCGCAGGTTTCAACAAGCGAGAGAGCATGAGTTTCATCCCAACGGCCGTAGGCGAATTTAAGGACGAGGTACATTCCGTTGAAATTACAAGATTAAGTGAGTTTAATCCTAGTTCCGACGGCAGCGAAGTATGGATTGAGAGCATCATTACAAATGATGACGAAACCTATGATTTAAGTCTGTTAACGGAGCCCGATAGAGCCTTTATTAACGAGAATAATAAACTAGCGTTGCAAACAACCGGCACGACAATTGCATTCAATAAGAAGTTCAGAAATCTGGATATTGTCTTCTATTCGCATCGTTGGGCTGGAAAAGTTCAAGTTACGATAGATGGATTCCAGCAAGTAATCGATCTTTATTCTCCGGATACCCAAGCGAAGAAGGTCGCTTTCAATGCCGGAGCATTGCCGAATAGCGTTGAACAAAAATTTCAACTGCCTCAAGTGAAGATCGAAGCACTGAAGATAACTTATCCCGATAACTTGGTGACTATCCAAAGCATTTCCGTTCATTCGGCTAACGGTAAATATCTGATTGAAGAACCTACGGAGTCTGATATTCATTCAGTGGTCTTCAGCCATCTGGAACTGAATACTTCTAAATTCAGTTTGCTGCTGTTCATTGTTCAACTGCTATTAGCATTCATCATCACCTATGTCATTAATCTGATCTGGGCATACCTATTTAGAAATAAACAGGCAAGTTGGAGAGAACAATTCGCCGTAATTTTCTTGAAAGAACAACGGATGTTCTTTTGGATCACCTTTATATATTCGATTGCTTTCTTTTCTTTGTGGCTAGTAGGGCAATGGCCGGGAGTTATGACAGTGGATAGCTACCACTTTACTTGGAGAGAGATAAAAACTTTAGAGTTCTTAGATGTAACACCATGGATTTATAATATCTATGTACTCATGTTGACTCAAATTTATGATTCTCCTGTGATTGTTCCTTTGTTTCAGATCTTTGCAACATCGCTATTATCTTCTCTATTTTTTTGGTATTGCTATAGGAACGGATCGAGGAAGTGGATAGTGGGACTATGCTGCTTTCTCTTTGTAACGTCTATACCCGTGGGAATATATAACATAACTTTGTGGAAAGACATACCGTTCAATACAATAATGTTATTTTGGGGCTTTGTAGTATTTTATCTATATTATTCGAAGAAATATCAAGGAAAGTCGATTTCCTTGACTATTGATAGGATCATACTGCTCTCAGTATCTCTGGTCCTTTTGTGCAAATTACGGCATAACGGCATTATATTTGTTGTTGGCATACCACTGATTCTAGTGCTTTTTAGACTATTAACTAAGAAGAACATTTATCAATTCGTTGCAGCGACAATTTCGTTTTTTATCATCTATTCCGTTGTAACCCCTATCGTCTCGAATGTCGATTCGGCCCAGGTTAGCAGCTTTTTCTCGAAAACGTATAGAGTTGGCCCGTTGGCAGCGATTGTTACTTCTCCGGACTATTACAGTCCTTCACCTGTAGAAGACAAGCAGCTAATCGATAAATGGATGTCTCCGGAAGAACTTCAGCAATATTATACGCCCGTCTCGCAGGCAGATGGCGTAGGGTATATGGTTTCGAAATGGCAAGCGCTTAGTCCGAATGATAGCAAGAAGCTAAATGAGCTTTTTTACAAAAGCAGTATCCAGAACCTTCATGTGTACTTCTCGGATCGTATTGCGATGTTTATGGGGACGATGGGTTTTTCCGCCAGTGTATTTACCACTACGAATGAACTTAACAATGCAGAATTCGATAGAAGTTTCTGGAGACCGATCGAAGCTTATCAGTATACTCGTGAAACTAAGAGCGAAACATTAAAGAACCTAACCGATAAACTTAGCAGCAAACAAGGTATATTTGTTAAAGGTGTTCCACTGTCGGCACTAATTTTCAATACGTTACCGGCTCTTCTCGTTTTACTAGCAACTCTACTACTATATAAATGGGTTCCTGTAGCTGCCTTATATTCTTTCGTGTTTTTATTCAATTTGCCGTTTCTATTCATAGCATTATCAACGGCTGAATGGAGATATTTATACTTCCTACTGCTTGCTGCATTTTTTGTTTTGCCATTGGTATCGTTAGAGCGTAGAACTGTGAAGTCTATGCGAATAAATAACCTCGTTATGGATGATAAACAATGAACTTGCATGAATCGTTTAGGTTTGTAGTAGTAGGCATATTGAACACGATTGTAGGGTTTGTTGTATATTTTCTTTGCGTGTATTATTTCGGACTCCATTATACCGTATCGTTAATTATTTCTCATATTATTGGCGTTTGTCATAGTTATTTTTGGAACAATAAGTGGACGTTCAAGGTGGGTAAAGTAGAGGCCGCAACGATTTTCAAGTTTATTACCGTATACGGCATCACGTTTACTTTGAACCTTTTACTTCTGAGTGTTTTGGTATTCTTCATGAACCAAATCGTTGCGCAAGCGATAGCTCTAATGATTACAACAGCTGTAAGTTTTGTAGGGCACAAATATTGGAGTTTCAGAAAAAAAAGAACGGAGTCAGATGCGGATGTATAATATCGGAAACATCGTTGGAATTGAGAATGTTGAGGAATATCTAGGTCTTATTGTTGATAACGTTGAGGGGAGCTATATTGTCGCCGAATTATCGAGCGGTTCTCAGTCGAGTGACCAACTCATACCCGTTAGGCTTGATCAGGATGATAGTCCCCTGTTCTGTGATTGGAAGAAGAGAAGAACGATACCTTCAAACCAGCTTGTTTCCAAAGGCAATTTGAATCAAGCAGATTTAGAAAGGGTATTAAGAAAAGATATACTAACAAAAGTAGAAGGTTTCTATCATCTGTTTCATGAAAAGAAAAATAGCTTTAACGGAGATACGGATTCCATATCTTACGGCGGCCGCGTATATGACGAACGAGAGATGAAGAGTCTCGTGGATTCCTCCCTCGATTTTTGGTTGACGGCAGGCAGATATAGTAAACAATTCGAAAAAGAATTCGCAGAATTTATTGGGGTTCGTTATGCATTGCTGACGAACTCCGGTTCTTCCGCAAATCTCTTAGCGTTCTCGGCGCTCACATCTCCCAAGCTCGGAGATCGCAGAATAAAACCTGGTGATGAAGTAATAACTGTTGCAGCTGGCTTTCCGACGACAGTGACGCCCATGGTTCAAAATGGCGCGGTACCCGTTTTCTTAGACGTAGATCTAGGTACGTATAACATTTTGGCCGATCGAATCGAAGAAGCCATCACGGAAAAAACAAAAGCGATTATGATCGCGCACACTATGGGCAATCCATTTCAATTAGATAAAGTCATGAAAATCGCTAATAAATATAATCTTTGGGTTGTTGAAGATAATTGCGATGCTTTAGGCTCACGTTTTAACGGTAAATTGACGGGCACATTTGGTCACATTGCAACTTCAAGCTTCTACCCTCCTCACCATATGACGATGGGGGAAGGCGGAGCGGTTTATACAAATGACGCTAAATTGAAAATGATCATTGAGTCTTTCCGGGACTGGGGAAGAGATTGTTGGTGTCCTTCCGGATGCGACGATACTTGCAAGAAGAGATTCGGATGGCAGTTAGGCACATTGCCAGAAGGATATGATCATAAATATACGTATTCCCATATCGGTTATAATCTTCGAGTAACAGATATGCAAGCAGCCGTTGGCGTTGAGCAACTCAAGAAAGTTTCGGGCTTTGCGGAAGCGAGAAAGAGAAACTTTAATCGCTTGCTTACAGGTCTCTCTGATCTTAGCGAGTATTTCATTCTCCCTAGAGCCACCGACAATTCGGACCCAAGTTGGTTTGGGTTTATTCTTACTCTGAAAGACAATGTTCACTTTACTAAAAATGAAATCGTCAGCCATTTGGAAAAAAATAGAATACAGACGAGAATGCTCTTCGCAGGGAATCTAACGAGGCAACCTGCGTTCCAAAACGTAAATTACCGTATCCATGGTGATCTGACAAATACGGATAAAATTTTACACGATACATTTTTAGTCGGCGTGTATCCAGGGCTAACCGATCAAATGATCGATCACATGGTGAACAAGATCCATGAGTTTGTAAAAAGTACAGGACAGTAACACTGGAGGGAATAAGAATGAAGGTGGTTATATTAGCCGGGGGCTACGGCACTCGAATCAGCGAAGAATCCCATCTGAGACCTAAACCAATGATCGAAATTGGCGGTCGGCCAATTCTATGGCACATTATGAAAATCTATTCATCATATGGCTTTAATGATTTCATCATTTGCTTAGGATATAAAGGTTATTATATTAAAGAATACTTCGCCCATTATTATTTGCACGAATCTGATGTGACTTTCGATTTTCGGAATGATAATCAATATGTTACCCATGAGCATACGGCCGAGCCTTGGAAAGTAACTCTCGTAAATACGGGAATAGATACGATGACCGGCGGCCGGCTTAAGAGGGTGCAAAAATACTTGGGCAACGAACCGTTTATGCTGACTTACGGTGACGGAGTCGGTGATGTAGATCTAGGTAGGTTATTAGAATTCCATCGGAAGCATGGTAAAGCCGCTACCGTGACATCGGTTCAACCGGGTGGTAGATTCGGTGCGCTGGATTTAGGCCATAATAATCAAGTAAATGGTTTCCAAGAGAAGCCCAAAGGCGATGGTGCATGGATAAATGCCGGGTTTTTCGTATTTGGTCCAGAAGTGTTCGATTATATCGAAGGGGATTCTACGATATTAGAAAGAGAGCCGTTAGAAGGATTGGCGTCCAATAAGGAATTGATGGCCTATAAACACAACAATTTCTGGCAGCCGATGGATACCCTCAGGGACAAAAATCATTTGGAGGATTTGTGGAAAGAGGGGAAGGCGCCATGGAAGCTATGGGAATGATCGATACAAAATTTTGGGCAGGTAAAAACGTTCTAATTACCGGCAATACCGGTTTTAAGGGCTCATGGCTTTCACTATGGCTTACTCGACTTGGAGCAAACGTAACAGGATATGCATTGAAACCGCCGACATCGCCTTCCTTGTTTGAGCTTTCAGGAGGAAATCATGCGCTTTACGAGACATATTTTGAGGATATAAGAGATCGTGAAAAGTTGAGAAGCGTGATACAGCGAATCAAACCGGAAATCGTGTTTCATATGGCTGCCCAGCCGCTTGTAAGAGCCTCTTACAAAGATCCTGTAGAGACCTACTCGACGAATGTTATGGGAACAGTCTATTTGCTTGAAGCTTTAAGGGAATGCAATTGCGCTAAAGTAATCGTTAACGTAACTACAGACAAATGCTATGAGAATAAAGAATGGATATGGGGATATCGTGAAAATGAGCCGCTTGGCGGACACGATCCGTATTCCAGCAGTAAAGCTTGTTCGGAATTGGTTACCGCATCGTATCGCAATTCATTCTATGATCAAGAGAATAGCGGAATGCAAATTGCTTCGGCAAGAGCCGGAAATGTAATTGGCGGCGGCGATTGGGCGGAGGATAGACTTATTCCAGACTGTGTACGTTCCCTTCTGAACAACGAAAAAATAAAAATAAGAAACCCGCACGCCATTCGTCCATGGCAGCATGTACTAGAACCCTTGAGCGGATATATGGTGTTGGCTGAGAGGCTTTACGTTGAAGGAAAGCCGTATGCGCAGGCTTGGAACTTCGGTCCTGACGATGCGGATGCCAAACCGGTGAAGTGGATTGTTGAGCATTTGACAGAAAGATGGCCGAATAATCAAGGGTATGAGTTAGATCATGCGGATCATCCTCATGAAGCGCATTACCTAAAGCTGGATTGTTCCAAAGCGAAATATCTGTTGAATTGGAAACCAAGATGGTCATTAGGAGAGGCTATAGACAAAATTATAGAATGGACTCTCGCTTATAAGGACAAACAAAACGTACAGAATATTTGTACGCAACAGATAGAGGATTACATGGAATCTCTATGAAAGGAGAACGACAAGTGAAAGTATCCGATTATATTGTCGATTTTATCTCCAAAAAGGGAGTATCGCACGTCTTTGAATTTATTGGCGGTGCAATTGTCCATTTAATCGATTCCATTGCGTTAAGAGACGACATGGAAACGATATCCGTACGCCATGAACAGGCTGGAGCTTTTGCGGCAGAGTGCTATGCGAGAATCAACGGTAGGCTTGGCGTTGCAATGGCAACTAGCGGTCCAGGCGCGTTAAATTTGGTTACCGGAATTGGCAGTTGCTATTTTGATTCGGTTCCGTGCTTGTTTATTACGGGACAGGTAAACACCTACGAATATAAATTTGATCGGCCCGTTAGACAGATTGGATTTCAAGAAACGGACATCGTAAGCGTAGTGCAAAGTTTGACCAAATACGCGGAGATGGTTGTTGACCCGAATAAGATCAGATACCATCTGGAGAAGGCTGTATATCTCGCGCAAACGGGCAGACCAGGTCCTGTCCTGTTAGATATTCCGATGAATCTCCAACGTCTAGATGTCGATCCCGAGCAATTAGAAAGTTTCTTCGACACTAATGAATACAAAGATATCGTGCAATCGGAAACCTATCGCAAGGCTATACCTGACGACCAAATTCAACGCATTATTAAGCTTGTTCAAGAAGCGAAACGCCCTATGATTTTAGCTGGTGGAGGCGTTCGAACGGCTAACGGACAGCAACAATTTGAACAATTCGTTAATAAGACGAACATCCCTGTAGCTTGTTCGCTCATGGGCCTTGATTCGCTCCCGCATACGCATCCGTCTTACGTCGGCTTAATTGGCTCGTATGGTAACCGTTATGCCAACATGGCTCTGGCTAACGCGGATTTCATTCTCATCTTGGGTTCTAGGCTGGATACAAGGCAAACAGGCACAAGACCGGATACTTTCGGCAGAGGAGCAACGAAGGTTCATATTGATATCGATGCAAATGAGTTAAATGCCAAGGTGAAAACGGATATCGTTATTCATGCCGAATTAAAAGATTTCTTGAGTCAAATGAATAAAGCCATCGCTAATCTTGATTTTATAGCGCCGGTCACATGGAGAGACAAAGTTGCCCAATATCGATCGAAGTATTCGGAACTTCCGGATCAAGGACCGAATAACACAATCGATCCTAATAGATTTATGGAGATGTTATCCTCCAATAGCAACGAGGGCGACATTATTTGTTTGGATGTCGGTCAACACCAAATGTGGGCTTCTCAATCTTTCCATCTGAAGGAAAAACAGCGGATGATTAATTCCGGCGGCATGGGGGCAATGGGCTTCGCTATTCCTGCTGCGATTGGCAGTGCGTTTCTGACCGATAATAATGTCATAGCTATCGTGGGCGACGGTGCGGTCCAACTCAACATTCAAGAGTTGGATACGATCATACGTTACAAGTTGCCGATTAAAATCTTCGTTATTAATAATAATTCGCTCGGAATGGTAAGGCAGTTCCAAGAACTGTATTTCGACGGAAGAAAGCAATCGACTGTATATGAAGCGCCGAATTTCTGCAACATCGCGAAGGCTTACGAGGTCGAATCATTCAACATCGTCAATTGGAGCGAAGCGGAGAGTATCGTTCAACAGGCTCTCAACTTCAATGGACCGGTATTGGTTAATGTTGAGGTGTCCAAAGATTCTGCGGTGAATCCGAAACTTGTGGTTAACCGGCCAATCGAGGACATGTATCCTCATTTGGATCGTGAAGAGTTACGCGAATTGATGCTCATCGACCTAGTTGAAGAAATGGATGTACCCAAATGAGTTATAACCTGCAAGGAAAAACGACTTGTATTTCTATTTTGGGCAGTACCAGCCACATAGCGAAAAATCTGATTTATCATTTTGGGCAGGATGGACATTATCGTTTGGTATTGTTCGCTCGTTTTACGGACAAAGTACAGTCCTTCTTAGCGGAGTCTCAATTGGAGCAAGATCTGATTGAAGTGCGCCCTTATGAAGAATTTCATAGCGGTCATTACGACGTTGTTATCAATTGTATTGGCGTAACGCAAGGCACCGTATTGAAAGAACAACCGCATGAAGTTTTTCTGGTCGGGGAGATGTATGATAATTACGCTCTTCAGTATCTTAAGGTACATCCCGATTGTCTCTATATTCACATAAGCAGCGGTGCTGTATATGGGGGCTCGTTCGAGAATTCGGTGAATGCCAAATCGAAAGCCTTAATTGACGTGAATGAACTCAAAAGTTCAGATTATTACGGGATTGCCAAACTATACATTGAAGCGAAACATAGATCCTTAAAGCATTTGAATATCGTGGATCTAAGAGTGTTTAGTTTCTTTAGCAGGTTTATCGATTTAAGTTCACGCTTCTTATTATCTGACATTATTGACTGTCTGAGGAAGAACGTACCTTTGGTCACGACCCATGAAGAGCTGGTTCGGGATTTTCTTCATCCTTTAGACTTAATGAATATGATTGAATTGTGTATTCGTATCGGAAGATTAAACGCGTCTTTCGATCTTTACAGCAAAAAAGCGATTGCTAAATCAGAAATTCTTCACTTTTTCCAAGAGCAATACGGGCTTCGGTATGAGGCAAAGACGCTTCAACTAAGCGGCTCTATTGGCGGTCAAAAGAAAAACTATTATTCTGAGAACGACTCGGCTATGGAAATCGGATATTTCCCTCAATATTGTTCACTAGATTGTATTCGCAATGAAACCGCGATGCTATTATCCAATTAATCGAATAAATGAGGTCTACTTCAAATGAAGCTCATCAGTATCGTAACGCCCTGTTACAATGAAGAAGATAACGTTGAGGAACTCTATAATCAAGTCAAGGCGATTTGCGAATCGCTATATGACTACGAGTATGAGCATATCTTTATTGATAATGCTTCTAGGGATAATACCGTATCCATTCTTAGAAGATTAGCGTCGCAGGATTCTCGCGTAAAGGTGATTATTAATTCGCGTAATTTCGGTCACATACGTTCGCCCTATCATGCATTGCTTCAGGCATCGGGAGATGTCGCTATTCTTTTAGTTGCAGATTTGCAAGACCCTCCGAAAATGATTGTTGAATTTATTAGAAAATGGGAAGAGGGCTATAAGGTAGTTCTAGGGGTTAAACACCAAAGCGAAGAATCGAAGTCGATGTTCTTTATTCGTAAGATGTACTACAATTTTATCAATAAGGTTTCCGAGATTGAGCTGACCAAGAACAATACGGGATTTGGGTTGTACGATCAAAAAATCATAGAAATATTACGAAAAATTGATGATCCGTATCCTTACTTTAGAGGACTAATATCAGATATTGGATTCGAAAGTTACAAAATTGAGTATGTGCAACCGGCAAGAAAAAGAGGAATCACCAAAAACAACTTTTATACGCTATATGATATTGCTATGCTCGGCATTACCAATCATTCGAAAATTCCTCTTAGATTGGCAGCCTTGCTGGGCTTTGCGATGTCGGGATTGAGTTTTCTTGCAGCGATCATGTACTTTTTGGCGAAGTTGCTTTTCTGGAACTATTTCACTGTTGGGATGGCGCCTTTAATTATTGGATTGTTTCTATTTTCTTCCGTTCAACTATTTTTTATTGGAATTATAGGCGAATATATTGGCTCGATACATACACAAGTGCTAAAGAGACCATTAGTTATTGAGAAGGAACGGATTAATTTTAATGATTCTTTGAATCAAAGTGAGTCGGAAGCGAGCAAAACGGGAAGAGTGGCTGAGATCGAGGACGCTAGGGTGAAGATAAATGTGGAGGTTTAGCGAAAACCTACAGAAATTCAATTCTTTTCGTCTTGAAATACTATTGATTTCTATAATTATTCTGCTGGGTGTATTGATTAAGATACCGGATCCTTTATATATGATTCAAGATACAGACGGAGGTCATCAACTAGCGGGAGCCTTGCAAATTCTTGCAGGGGATCAACCGTTTGTCGATTTCCGAAGTTCATTTGGTCCGGTAACCTTTTACGCGAGTGCCGTTGCTCAATTTTTAAGCGGCCACACGCTAATTGGAGAAGTAATCTTGACTTCTCTAGGCTACATAATTGGCTATTTTTTATTGTATTCATTAATCTATAGAATCAGCAGAAAAAAGACGATCAGTGTTTTTGTTACAATCATTGCCTTACTTTTTATGCCGAAAATTTATAAATACTACCTGCTTTTAGGACCGGTAGCAACGCTTCTACTTTCGTGGTATTACGTAGAGAAGAAAAAGCTGCTTTCATTATTTTGGTTATCTTGCTCGATCGGGGTAATGGCACTTTTCCGTTTTGACTTTGGCGGTTATACCGGGGTGTGCGGTTTAGCCGCTGTCATACTCGCTCATCGGGCGGACCTATCTCTTACCTTAAAGAGGATAGGTCTATTACTTGTTTTCATTTTAATTACTGTTTGTCCCTGGATTTTATGGGTAACAATTAATGGAGGTCTGGGGAACTACATTTCGGATACGTTGTCAGGGCTTTTCAACCAATCAGAGGGACTGTCTTTACCCTTGCCCCGGTATGATGCATCCGCACCGATATTTGGACTTAATAATGGAACTTTTTATGCGTATATATATTTCCATCTTATTCCGACTGGCTCGTTAATCGTTCTTCTTTTACGAAGGAAAAGTATGACATATTCTCAGAAGATTCAAGTGTTGCTATCGATTATTTTAGCCCAATTAACACTTATACAATCCTTGCATAGAGCTGATTATGGACATTTGTTGCAATCCATCCCTATTTGTTTTGTGCTTATTGCTTGGCTGATGAGTTGTTGGAGGGGGAGCAAAAACGGTGAGTTTATACAAGTTAGTCTAACTGCGATTTTTTCATTTTTATTAGCCATAGTGATCATTTTTAATTTCAAATTTGGGCACAAGTCTGAAACCAATGCTATGGCATTAATAAACAACTTAAAAATATATAGTAAAAACAATGAAGCATTATTAAATCACATAAATAAAGTTGATCCGCAAAATCCATATACCAAGGTGATCGAATATATAATCAAACACACATCATCGAACGATTATATTTTTGCGATGCCCTACTATACAACGTATTATTATTTTACGCAACGCCATTTCGGTGGCGGGCAAATGTTGCTTGCACCTGGATATTTTTCGGAGGAATCGGATCAAATTAAAATGATTAATAAAATGAAAGAACAAAATGTTAGTTTTGTCATCGAGTATCCAGACTACCGGTATGACAATATGGCAAGTCGAGCGATTGAAAATTTCTCTCCCCTTGTGTCTTCGTATGTATCGAAAGAATATATTTATTCGACTAAGATTTATCCTTTCGTCATACGAGCAAAAGAGCCGCTTGAACCCTATATTCCTGTGTTTGCGAAGCTACAGAATATCCTGTTACCTCTTGAAAGTTCGGAAATACTTTACTCAATAGATAAGATTGAACAAGAACCGCAATATGTTGCCATCGAAGGATGGGCGTATCTGAAAGATTTAGAAGCAACCGGTTCAACGTATTTGTTATTGCAGTCACAAGATAATAACAAATTTCTATTTGATAGCTCTATTGTGCAGAGACCGGACGTTAGCAGTTATTTTAATAACAAGCAACTAGATAAATCAGGATTTAAGCTATTTATAGACACAAGTTCCATCCCGATAGGAGAATATCAAATCGGATTAATAGTAACCAAGGATGCAGATAGCAGATTGACAATGACGGGAAAAACAATTCATCTTCAATAAGAAGTCAATCCATATCTTATTTTTGTTGGAGTTGCGGAGGATACGATGAAAAAAGATGCTGCAATTGGAGTAATCGCATCAGGATTTACGGCTATAATCGTCGCGCTAATATGTTGGTTAATACAGAATATTGTAAGATCACATGATTATAGTAAAGAAATAGAAGTTTTATTCGAGTCTGGAATCACTCAATTCATTCCAGAAAGTGTTGAAAAGTTGCAATACATGATTTCTCTTATATCTTTTCCATCGATCTTGCTTTTAATGGTGTATGTTCTTCACAAATTAAAGGATAGGAACGATACTCTTAAGAGAGCATTTGATTCTAAATTAATGACAAATGCACTTTGTTATACTGTGGTTTTCGGCTCTATTTTGTTTATCTGGCTTGGCTTTAAGGAAGAGAACTTCTCTTATTTTAAAAGTTATTTTCTTTATGAAAAACCGATATGGTCCATAGGTATTTTTGCGTTAGTTGCAGTTATACTCAGTATAAAAGAGCGTTTCGAAAACAGCGCCAACGTAAATAATATTGCTATGGTAGTAACCATTATGATCGATATTTCAATTTATTTAATAATTGTAGCATTATCTTCTATGTATTTGTTTGATATTCACTCCGTATCGGAGAGTGCATATTTCACTAGTCATTTCAACGCAGTGTTTCATTCAGTTGCGGCCGTTATATCTGGAAAAGCCCTATTAGTGGATGAAATAAATCAGTATGGTCTGTATCCTCATTTTTTAGAACCAATATTTGCTCTAATTAAATTAAGTGTGCGCTCTTTCACGTTGGTCTTTTCTATCCTTATCATGGTAACTTTTATATGTTGGTATGCGATGCTGAAGAACGTCTTATTCAATCGAACCATTGCGCAATTCGGCTTGTTTACGGTGCTGTTTTTCGGTTTTGCGCAATTAAAATTGCAATATGAGGATGCTTATTTTCAGTACTATCCAATAAGAACCCTTTTTCCGGCACTAGTATTGCTATTGTCTTCGTATTATTTTCTGAAGCCAAGTAAATATAAGTATATAGCAACTCATGTTATAACTTCCTTGGCGGTATTATGGAATCCAGAAACCGGCGCGGTAGTAATTATTTCTTGGATAGGCGCACTTATTTTTCATGAAATCACGCAAGGCAAGAAGCTATTGAATTGGATCAAACATATTCCAGCAGCTATTGCTATCTTCGCATGTGTTTTGATGATATATTCGGGGTATATTTGGCTGAGGTATGGTCAATTTCCTAACTATTTAATTTTCATTGAATACATTCGCTATTTTTATAATTTTGGCATGATGATGCTCCCCATGCCACTCATTCATCCATGGAACTTTGTAGCGATAGTTTATATGGCAGGGATAGTCATATCTATTTTGGCTATATACTATAAGAAAAATAGTATTCAAAATACCATGTTGTTTCTTGTTACGATTATGGGCTGTGGATTGTTTAGTTACTATCAAGGCAGAAGCCATAATAACGTCTTATCTTTAGCATGGTATCCTGCCTTTATAGTCTTGGCTATTCTAATTGATCGTTATTGGAGAAGATTGAGCAAAAAGATAAGCGTTGAACGTATTTTTCTCGGAATAATCATATGCTGTATGATGTTCACTGGACTTAGCTTGTTTGACAATGGACAGCGAATTATTAAAAGGGTGGAACAGAACTGGAAAGGGAATGGCGTGACGCCAATTGTAACGGCTGCCGATTTTATTAAGAAGCATACAAATCCAGGAGAGAAACAACTAATCTTATCCTTTAATTCAGGCGTATATTACGCGGAAAGCAAGACAATTCCCGTTGTTAATGTACCCGGCCCATCTGAAATCCTTCTTGTAAAAGATTATCAACTGCTTTCTGATTTTATTCTATCGAGGAAAACAAAGCAGATTTTCTTGGATAAGAATTACTTGACGTTAAATTTTAACCCGAATTTAAAGATTGTGAGAACGCTGTTTGTAAATTATCAAATAGAGGATGCAAGCGAACAAGGAAATATGCTGCGACTGGTACAGCGAGAAAAACCAGAACTAGAATCCGCTTTGCAAACGCCGAAGTACTTTGAATCAGGAAATGGCTCTCCAATTGTCCATTATTCAGTTCTTCCGCAGGGGATGATCCTTGATCAGATATTAAGCGGGTATGCAGGATGGATATCAGGAAAGTTACCCGCAATTCTGTTAGAAGATTCATTTACAATCGAAGCGGCGGTTAAACCTAATGGGAATGAAGTTCCCTATGCTGTTATAGCGGGAAATCATCCGGGGTATAACGGGAACGCTGGTTTTGTAATACAAAAGAATGGAGATGCGGAAGATGTCTATATGTTCGATTACGGGGATGGAAAAGCGTTTGTAGAGCCTATCCTTTTTAGGCTAACTAACGACGAATGGAATTATCTCGCAATTACATATGAAAATGGACATATTAAATGCTATATTAATAATGTTTTGATGAGTTCAGTCTCTACCGGTTTTCTTTTAGAGAATTCAAGGATGGAATTTATAATTGGAGACTGGATTGGAACGAATAGGAATTTTTCGGGTGATATTAAAGAGGTTAAGATACAAACAGGTACTATGACAAGCGAGGAAGTATCGAAGAATTGGGAGAGAATAAAAACGCTTCAATGAAGTTAATTGCTAATAAAGATTAGACTGAACAAATTCATTGCAGGGGGGATACTTTTGAAAGGCATAATTTTAGCTGGAGGAACAGGCTCCCGTTTATTTCCACTAACTAAAGTAACCAATAAACACTTACTTCCAGTAGGGAAATATCCGATGATTTTCCACGCTGTTGCTAAATTAAAAGAAGCAGACATTACTGATATTCTGATTGTGACGGGTAAAGACCACATGGGCGACGTCGTGAACCTTCTTGGAAGCGGCCTAGACATGGGCGTTACATTTACCTATAAGGTTCAGGATGAAGCCGGTGGAATCGCCCAGGCTCTTGGACTTGCGGAGCAATTTGTGGGTAACGATACGATGACAGTCATACTGGGGGATAACGTATTCTCGGATAGCATCGTTTCTTTTGTTAACAGTTTCAATAAGCAGGGATTAGGCGCGAAAATTCTGCTTCGAGAAGTTCCCGATCCTAAAAGATACGGGGTGCCAGAGCTTCAGGGAGACCAAATCGTTTCTATAGAGGAAAAACCGAGTCGTCCGAAGAGTCAGTATGCGGTAACCGGCATATATATGTTTGATGCGAATGTATTCAATATCATCCGGAAGCTAAAGCCTTCTGGCCGTGGCGAACTGGAAATCACGGACGTGAACAATGCTTATATTGCTGCTGGACAATTGAAGTATGATGTGCTGCTGGGCTGGTGGACGGATGCGGGAACGCATGCTTCTCTTACACATGCTAACGAGTTGGCGAAGGATGTTCTCTTCGGAGAAGAGTTCGGGAAACTAAAGCTATAGAGAACAGAGATTGGAGCAATGAAATGAAGGTCATAGAGACAAAATTGTCTGGAGTTAAACTGATAGATCCAACAGTATTCGGTGATCATCGGGGCTTTTTCATGGAATCATACAGCTTCCAAAAATTCGCAGAGAACGGTATCGGTTGCGAATTTGTTCAGGACAATCATTCCTTATCTGTGGAAGCGGGTGTGCTGAGGGGACTGCACTACCAGTTGAATCCGAAAGCTCAATCCAAATTGGTCAGGGTTACGGCGGGGGCAATCTACGATGTAGTGGTTGATGCTCGCCAAGGATCACCTACATTTGGACAGTGGGAAGGCTTTATATTATCTGCACCCAACAAGCGTCAATTATTTGTACCTAAGGGTTTTGCACACGGTTTCTGCACCTTGGTACCGAATACGGAAGTATTATACAAAGTGGATGAACTCTATTCGCCTGAGAATGACCGAGGTATTGCTTGGGACGACCCTGATTTAAATATCGATTGGCCATTGCGGAAACCGGTATTATCAGACAAAGATTCTAAACATCCAGTGCTGGCTCAGGCGGAAATCAATTTCCAATATGAAGGTGATTAACACAATGAGAATGCTCGTAACCGGCGGTGCCGGATTCATTGGAAGTAATTTTGTTCATTATGTTATGAGTCAGCATTCGCAAGACGAGATTATCAATGTCGATAGCCTCACCTACGCCGGAAATCTGGAAAGTCTAAAGTCCGTGGAAGCTAATCCCAATTATAAATTCGTTAAAGCCGACGTTACAGATCGGGAATCGCTTGAACCGATCTTCGCAGCGGGTATCGACGTTGTTGTGAATTTTGCCGCTGAGTCGCATGTGGATCGGAGCATACTTGATCCTGGCGTATTTGTATGCACCAACATTATGGGGACACAAAACCTGCTTGATCTATCCAAGCAATACGGAGTCGCCAAGTATATTCAAGTTTCCACAGATGAAGTGTATGGAACGTTGGGCGATACAGGGTTGTTTACGGAGGCTACGCCGCTTCAAGCAAATAGCCCCTATTCTGCAAGCAAGGCCGGCGCAGATTTGCTAGTTCGCGCCTATCACGAGACATTCGGCTTACATGTAAATATCACTCGCTGCTCAAATAATTATGGTCCTTATCAGTTTCCCGAAAAACTGATTCCGTTGATGATCCAGAATGCACTGGACGACAAACCGCTTCCGGTATATGGGGATGGATTAAACGTACGTGATTGGTTGTATGTCGAGGACCATTGCAGCGCTATTGATCTGGTTATTCGGAATGGGTGCAGCGGTGAAGTATATAATGTCGGCGGCAATAACGAAAGAACCAATATTCAGGTAGTTCGGACAATACTGAATGAGCTGAATAAGCCCGAATCCTTAATCAGCTATGTGCAAGATCGGCTTGGCCATGATCGCCGTTATGCGATTGATGCTGACAAGATCCGGAATGAACTTGGCTGGAAACCGAAGTACAATTATGAAACGGGTATTCGAGAAACGATCCAATGGTATTTGAATAACCAAGATTGGATGGAGAGCGTTCGGACGGGGGCTTATCAGCAGTATTATCAATTGCAGTACGGCAAGCGCTTGGGGGGTTAAACGATGAGCAAAGACAAGACGACGATTCTTGTTACCGGGGCTAATGGTCAATTGGGGCAAGAATTGGTCAGACTGAATGACAATCGCATTCATGTGATTGGCTGCAGGCGACAACAACTGGATGTCACAAATTTGGCTCAATGTCGTGAAGTCATCTCGGAAACTCAGCCGTACGCCATAATACATGCCGGCGCTTATACTGCTGTGGACAAAGCTGAGACGGATGCAGATGAAGCCTACCGGGTCAATGCAATAGGCACTCGGAATTTGGCTCTTGCTTCACGGGAGAAAGGGTCAAAACTATGCTATATCAGCACCGATTATGTATTCGATGGAACGTCGGGTCGACCTTATAATGAATACGACAACACCAACCCGCAATCGGTCTACGGAAAGTCCAAGCGGGCCGGAGAGATGATGGTTCAAAGTCTGGGCAGTCGTTATTTTATTGTAAGAACTTCGTGGGTATACGGGCAATACGGAAACAACTTCGTTAAAACGATGTTGAAGCTTGCGGCTGAACGAGACTCGGTATCGGTTGTTCAGGATCAGACGGGTTCGCCTACCTATACCCTTGATCTGGCGCGTTTTTTAGTTGATCTGATAAGGACCGAGGCTTACGGAATATATCATGCATCCAATACGGGCACATGTACATGGTATGAATTCGCGCAGGCCATACTTGAGGAGATCGGAAGCCCAATCCGTGTCGAGCCTTGTTCGACATCCCAATTTCCACGCCCTGCGCCGCGCCCGGCCTATTCGGTGATGGACCATTCCGCAATCCGACAAAACGGGCTGCAAGATTTGCGGCATTGGCGTGAGGCATTGACGGACTTTTTGAAGGATAAGACGATATGAACGAGCAGCCTGGAGTCACAGTCTGTATCGTTACATACAATAGCGCGAACGATATCGAGGTATGTCTCAAGGCGGTTATGAGTCAGACGTGGCCCGCAATCGATATTGTCGTCGTAGATAATGCCTCAGGAGACAACACAGTCGAGATCGTTTCATCAATGATAGAGGAGGACCGAGTCGTTCTAAACGAGGAGAATATCGGGTTTGCAGCGGGACAAAATTTAGCGATTGCTCAATCCAGGTTTCCCTATGTGCTGGTTCTTAATCCAGACGTCGTCTTAGAAAAGGATTATGTCCGAAAATTAGTTGAAAGAGCGGAATCTAACCCTTCTATTGGTAGTGCCACCGGATGTCTGGTCATTAAATCCAATCCAGAAAGTATCGATTCGGCGGGTTTAGAAATGAATGTGCTGAGACGGGCCTCGGAGAGAGGCGCAGGCAGAGCGGTACAGGAATTCCAGGAGGCAGAAGAAGTCTTCGGCGTGTCGGGAGCGGCAGCTTTATACTCTCGAAGAATGATTGAGGCGATTTCCGTTGATGGGCAGTTTTTTGATGAGGACTTTTTTGCCTATAAAGAAGATGTTGATGTGGCATGGAGAGCAAATCTTCTCGGTTGGAAAGCCTGGTACGAACCTCAAGCGAGAGGTCTGCACGGAAGAAACTGGGGGTCGCGAAAAGACCGAAAGCGGATTCCGAATAAGGTACGTCAACATTCTCATCAAAATAGATACTTGATGATCCTGAAAAACGAGCGATTTAACTTTCGATGGTGGATTAGATTTCCGAAACTAATCCTGTATGAGATTGTACTCCACTGTTATCTGCTTATTAGAGAACCGAAAGTATTATTTGCTTGTATCAGGAATTTGATCCGATTAATTCCAGATTCCTGGAACAAACGAAAGAAAATAAACTTTCTTCGGCAGTTCATTTGATCGTGCTTTCTACATTTTCCCCGACCACCCATAATGTAATACGCCTTGAAGCAATGCGAGCAAGCCATAATAAGCTCATCAACTTCAAGGAGGAATCGATCATGGCCAGAAGGAGCAACAAGCTTGTCGTACCGGAATGCGCGAACGCGATTAATCAGATGAAGTACGAAATTGCATCCGAGCTCGGCGTACAAATCGGGCAGCATGCGGAAGGCTTCGATACGGAATTCGCGGGGGAATTGGGAAGCATAGGAGCAGCCGCATTCGGGCAAGCTTATCTTGGCGACTTATCCTCGAGGGAAGCGGGATCTCTGGGCGGCGGAATTACGAAACGCCTTATTCAACAAGCGCAACAAACGCTACTATAAAATAAGGCTGAAGCTGCTGGCATGACGGGGCTGCTGTCCGTTGACACCCCTCGACAATTCCGGTATCATTATAAATCGAAGGTTAACTTTAACAGCCTTTTCCAATTGGGAAAGGTTGATTTTTATATGTGGAGGTTGGAGACTTTGGCGATTAAAGGCCGGCATCTCTTCACATCCGAATCGGTCACGGAAGGCCACCCGGATAAGATTTGCGACCAGATTTCCGACGCGGTATTGGATGCTTTCTTGGAAGCTGATCCGTATGCGCGCGTAGCGTGTGAAGTATCCGTAGCTACAGGACTTGTACTCGTGATCGGTGAAATCAGCAGCAGGGCCGATTTTATCGATATCTCTTCCATTGCGCGCCGCACGATCAAAGAAATCGGGTATACTCGCGCGAAATACGGCTTTGATTCCAGCACCTGCGCGGTTCTGACTTCTCTGAACGAACAATCCGCGGATATTGCACAAGGCGTTAACGCTGCGCTCGAATCCCGTGACGGCAAAGACGTGCAGCAAGAAAATGAAGATATCGGCGCTGGCGACCAAGGGCTCATGTTCGGATTTGCGACGAATGAGACTCCTGAGTTGATGCCTCTGCCAATCGCGTTGGCTCACCGTCTCTCCCGTCGTTTGTCGGAAGTGCGCAAGAACGGCAAGCTCGCGTATCTCCGCCCGGACGGCAAAACTCAAGTTACGGTACAATACGATGACGGCAAGCCGGTACGCGTCGACACGATTGTCGTATCCACGCAGCATTCCGAAGACATTACGCTGGAGCAAATCCAGAAAGATATTCGCGAACACGTCATTTATCCAGAGGTTCCGGCTGAGTGGCTGGATGACGAAACGAAATTTTTCATCAATCCGACAGGCCGTTTCGTAATTGGCGGACCTCAAGGGGATGCCGGTCTGACTGGGCGTAAAATTATCGTCGACACCTACGGCGGTTACGCCCGCCATGGCGGCGGCGCATTCTCCGGCAAGGATCCGACCAAAGTCGACCGTTCCGCGGCTTACGCAGCTCGCTACGTGGCCAAGAACATCGTTGCTGCCGGCCTCGCCGACAAATGCGAAATTCAGCTTGCTTACGCAATCGGAGTAGCGAGCCCGGTATCGATTAATGTCGATACCTATGGCACCGGCAAAGTTGCTGAGGAGAAATTGGTCGAATTGATCAAGGGCAACTTCGATCTTCGTCCTGCAGGCATCATCAAGATGCTGGATCTTCGTCGCCCGATCTACCGCCAGACAGCTGCTTATGGTCACTTCGGCCGCACGGATGTGGATCTTCCTTGGGAGCGTCTGGATCGTGTTGAGGCTTTGAAGCAAGGGGCTTTGGCGTAATTTTCAATCATGACAGTCTAACGGGGCCTTCGCTTAATGCGAGGGTCTTTTTGTATGTTCAATTGGAAAATAAGCCCTTCGACCCTAACTTTACGGAGCCGAAATGCCGAAATAAAGGATACTATGTGTGTTCAACGGGAGGTATTCTTTTGCGGCTTAAACGTACTCTATTCCTAACGTTAATTCTGGCCCTGGTGATGCAGTTGTGGGTGGCTGGGGCGTCATTCGCTGCTCCGAGCGGTCCGATTATGGTGGCGACGTATCCTGCGAGCTACGAGTCGACCGTGCCGGCCAATGCCAAGCTAAAAATTAAGTTTGACGAAAATATTTATCGGGGCAGCGGCGGTACAGTTTCGATCAAAAATTCGAACACGAATGCAACCGTGGCTAGCTATGATATGGCGAATTCCGCGCATAACAGCTACGTCAGAGTAGATCCCGCCAGCGCGGATACGATTATTATTGAGCCAAACGGCACGCTTGTTGCCGGACAGAGCTACTATGTCGAGATTAGTCCAAATGCGTTCACGAACGCGGCCGGAGCGGGTTTCGTCGGGATCAATAACGCGACGACCTGGAACTTTGGCGTAATCGCCAGCGATACCGCTCCACCTTCCGCAGTTACGGTACCCGTTAACGGCGGCACTATGGCTGCAACTGGAACAATACAGCTTAACTTCAATGAAAAAGTATTTGCTGCTGTCGGCAACATTCAGGTTATTCGCCTGGACACGAACGATACGCAAGTGATCTCGGTGCTTTCTCCAGAAGTAACCGGGAGCGGCATCGTGGACGGCAGCGGCAGAACGATAATTTCGATCCAACCGGCGATTAGGCTGGTTTCGGGAAAAAGTTATCGGGTGATCGTGCCGGCAGGTGCATTTGTCGATGTGGTCGGCAATTCATTCGGTGGAGCGAACTGGACGTTTACTACAACGGCGGCAGCGCTAACGCCGACCGCACTGACTCCCGTAGATAATGCCACGAATGTAGCTATTGGGGCTTTTACAGCAAAATTAACGTTTGCCACGTCGATCGTGACCGGAACATCAGGGTACATCTATCTCAAAAAGGTACAGACGAACGAGACCGTAAGTACGATTAATATGGCCAATGCTTCTGATCGTACCCGGGTCACTGGCAGCGGAACGGCGACGATCAGTATCGCCTTTGCGCAGCCGGTGGTTGCGAACACCGAATATTACATTATGATCGATCCGGGTGTCTTGAGAGATACGGGAGGAACGATCTACGAGGGTATTGTTGACGCGGTGACTTGGAGTTTTACGACCCAAGCGGGCGTCGATAACGTAAGGCCGCTCGTAAGCAAGCTTACACCCGCTACGGGGGGATCTATTACTGCGACTAACGGTACGCTATCCATGGAGTTTGACGAAGTGGTCAAGCCTGGCAGTGGTATGATCGTCATTCGCAATGTGGCGAATCAGGCGGTAGTGTGTTCGATTCCCGTTACTCATGGTGCAGTAACGGGTGGAGGGACAAATATAATTTCAATTACACCGTCTGCATATTCTTCGTGTGGTTCGTTTGTAAAAAACACAACCTATGCAGTGCAAATAGGCAGCTTGGCTATTACCGACCTGGCGGGCAACGCTTATCTGGGGATCGGGACGAACGACTTTACGACGTGGAGATTTAACGTAGCCACGGATACCGTCAAGCCTGATCTGGTCAGCACTTTGCCGGCGTCGGGAACCAATAGCGTTAAACTGGACGCCGTTTTTTCCATGATTTTCGATAAGCCGGTTCAGGTCAATTCGGGTATTAATGCTACTCTGTATCGCGTTGTATCCGGAACCACCCGTGATCCTATTTCGGCTACATTGACCGTGGATGGAACGGATTCGAAGAAGGTCATTATGACTCCGACCGCATTATTGCAAGGAACTTCATCCTATATTGTCAGCATCCCGGATAACGCGATAACGGATCTTGCGGGGAATGCCTTCCCCGGAATTCTCAACGATTATCGCTGGACTTTCCAGACCATTGGATCGGATAGAGTGGCTCCGGCTATTCAAAGCGCGGCGATGGATGGCGGGGTTATCGTTCTGACCTATAACGAGGACTTGGATACTGACGTCGTTCCTTACCCGGCCAACTACTATGTCACTGTTAACGAGAATCCAAGACAAGTCAATGCGGTGGCAATCAGCGGCAAGACGGTACGATTGATGCTTCAGTCGGGAGTCGCAGTAGGACAAACGGTCAAGGTGTCGTATACCCGGGACGTTAATACGGCCCGACAACTTCAGGATCTGTCCGGTAACAAGGCGGCAGCCTTCACCAATCGAGACGTTACGAATACGACGGATACGACGCTTCCTAGACCTGTAAGCGGAGTGTTGAACGGAGCGACCTTGACGCTTAACTTCAACAAATCTCTGGCGGCAGTCAACAGCAGTGCGAGATCCCAGTTTACCGTCAAGATAAACGGATCTTCTTACGGAATCAATTCCATTGCTTCCAGCGGTTCGACTGTCACGTTGACCTTGTCCGGCAGCGTCAACAACACTCAGACGGCATCGGTGTCGTATGTTCAAGGTTCATATCCTTTGCGGGATACAAGCGGCAATGCCGTCGTAGGCTTCAACGATTTCTATGTGCAGAATGTCAATGATACGGTTGCGCCTGCTCTGAGCGGGGCAACGGCAAGCGGGACGAAAATCACGCTCATCTACAACGAAGGTCTGAGTCCGTCCTCGGTTCCGCAAAAGTCGAACTTCTCGGTTATCATTGCAGGAACTGCGGCGACCATCTCATCGGTGGCTATTGCCAACAATACAGTTGAGCTGACCATGGCTCAAGCGATTGCGAACAATGCGGTCGTATACATTTCATACATTCCGACGAGCCAAGGCATCAAGGACTTAGCAGGCAATCTGGCTCCGGCCATTAACAGCTATCAGGTGACGGGAACGGTGGCGGCTACGGCGACGCTAGTATCCGCTGCGGTGTATCAGAGCGAGCTTACGTTGACCTACAGCGCTCCGCTCAGCACGGCTTCGGCCCCTTATGCTTCGCAGTATTATCTGAAGGTAAATGGCGCCTTCTCCAGCATCACTGGCGTGAGCGTGAATGGCTCGCAAGTGAGATTGACGCTGGCCGTGCCTGTCGGGTTGGGGGCGACTGCGACGTTAAGCTATATGACGGCCGGAAATGCGCTGAGGGACTTGACGAATCAACAGGTTGCAGGATTTACCGACACGTCGGTTACGGTCCAGTCTTCGCCCACCGGAGGTGGCGGGGGGACGATTGCGAATCTTCCGGATTATCTGGAGGGCGACGGCAGCGGAGGAGTTCAGTTCCTTACGGCTAAAGCTTCGACGACTTCTCTCGGCTCGACGCCTTCCGGCAAAACGATGCCGCGTTATACGCTGGACGGAACGAAGTTCCTGAGCGCGTACGATTCAATTCGGTCGAATAGTGGAGTAACGGTGCCGCGTCTGACGTTCAAGGTTCCTGCAACGGAATTAGGGGCTATCGTAGCCATTCCGATCGGCGCGATCATGGACGCGTCGGCCAGAGCTTCGAACACGTCTTTCAGAGTGGAATATGGCGAATATCAGTTCGAGTTGCCGCTTCTTGCTGTGAATTACAGCAAGGAGATCTACTTGGCAGGAGGGAACACGACTTCGTCTCACCTGCAGTTCATTATCGAGAAAGTGCCGGGAGCGCCTGTATTGTCCACGCTGAACATTTTCGGTGCGCAATCGGTGTCGACTCCGGCGGATTTCTCCGCGGGAATTCTTACCGGTTCGAGCTACAGAGCGATTGATAACTACGAGCAATATGTCACGAGATCGTTCCTGCTTCCAGGATTCACCGGATCGGTAAGCAATACGGCGGTTGTCCGGTTCGATCCGGAAGCTAATCAAACGACTTACGTGCCGACTCAGTTCGACAATGTCGGAGGAGCGACGAGAGCGAACTTCAAGCGGAAAGGAAACAGCGTGTATACCGTGGCAACCAGGAACGCGTCCTTCACCGATATGACCAGCCACTGGGCAAGGAACGATGTCACGCTTCTGGCTTCGAAGTTTATCGTGACGGGGGAAACAAACAGGCTTTATTCTCCTGGTAAAAATATTACAAGAGCGGATTTTGCGGAATTCATCGCTCGAGGAATTGGCTTGGACGGCGACCGCAATTCGGCTACTCGTTTCTCCGATATCACCGTCACTAACAGTTCTGCGGCATTCATCGGTGCGGTCAGCAAGGCGGGGATCGTCGAAGGAGGAACGGACGGCAGGTTCCGTCCGAGTGCGGCCATTACGCGTGAGGAAATGGCGACGATGCTTGTTCGGGCGATGAATTACGTAGGCGTTCAGGCTCCTGCTTCCAGTACGGCGCTGAATAGCTTTAAAGATCGCACGAAAGTAAGCGGTTGGGCGAAATCGGGCATGGAAATTTGCGTGACGGCGGGCTTCATTCAAGGAACGAATACGAAAATGATTAATCCGCAGAGCAATGCGACTCGCGCGGAGGCCGCAATCATGCTCAAACGGTTCCTCGAATACGTGGAGTTCATGTGAACCATCAACAATTAATGAAGCGGGGGTTGCAACTGCCCGGAACAACCCTCCGCTATCCTTTCGATCCCGATCTGCCCGTGCTGTTCGTCGGAAGCAAGATGTTCGCGCTGCTGGGGCATACGGGGGAGCGGGAGAGCATTAACCTGAAGGCGGACCCGGAAGAGGCATGGCTGCTGAGGCAGCAATATCCTGAGGCGGTGCTGCCGGGATACCATATGAACAAGAAGCATTGGAACACGGTCGTCCTGGATGGTACGGTGCCGGATGATGAAGTGTTCGCAATGCTGGAACAATCCTATCAGCTCGTGAGGAGTAAGCTGCCTAAGCGAGAGAGGGACGAGATTCCGGATTAAAAGAGAAAGAGCGGCGAGCGATCGTCGTTCTTTCTTTTTCCCTATATAAAATTTCAAGATAACGGATCCGGAGTGTAACTTTTGGCCTCTTAATGAGTCTAATAGAGTAGGGATAATAGGAAGTTTGCTAGCAACGATTGCCAAGAATGCGTCGGGGCGGGACTTCTCCCAAAATTCAATAGACTTACAGGAGAACAGAAGTACATGCCATTATTCACTTCACAAGCTCGACAGAAGCGTTCCAGATTCGTGCTGCCTTTTCTCGCAGGAGTATTGGTGTTCACCGGTCCCGTCAGCACGGGATTTATCTCTGTCCCCCACGCCGTAGCCGCGACGCAGCAGTCCGCGGTCACCTATAAGCTCTTCAAGCAAAACGAAACGATCGTGACTTCCGGAGTTCGTCAATTGACCTACGCCTGGATCCCGTCCGACTCTTCGATTCCGACCGAAGTCTTGCACGTTCTGCAAGTGGATCTCAAAAATCCTTATGTCCAGCTCAATGCGATGGGAGGGCCGAAAGGAAGCGTGACCGCGAAGCAGTCGGTTGGTGCAATGACGAAAGAAACGGGAGCGGTTGCCGGCATTAACGGAGACGTGTTCCGTACGGCAGGCGGTACGGAAGGCGTACCGATGGGCGCGCAGATCACTTCGGGGCAGCTTCTCGTAAGCACAGAACAGCTGCAGGGAATGTATGCGTTCGGCGTAACGAAGGATCGTCAGCCGATCATCGACAATTTCTTATTTACCGGTACGGTAACCGCGGTAGATAAAGGCGTCTCATACCCGCTGGCGGGGTTGAACAAGTCTGCTTATCGCACGGAGCCGGACAAGGCCTACAGCCACGTTAACGCGCTGTATATGTATACGAGCGCCTGGACCGCCGCCGAGCGGCCGGCGAACAGCGCGGCTACGCCGAACGAGGCGCTGGTTATCGACGGCGTCGTGACCGAGGTTGCCGTAAGAGGAGCGATCTCGACACCGATTCCAGAGAACGGCTTTGTGCTGCGAGGCCACTATGGCAAGGATTCCGGCAACTTCGTCGCCAATCTGGTGGTCGGCGAACGGATTACCGCGGACTACTCTCTGACGACGGCCTCGGGCAAAGCCTATAACCCGTCCGACTTCCAGATGATGGTGAGCGGACATACGCTGCTGATGGACCAGGGGGCTCCCGCCTCCTTCACGAGAGACGTCAACGGACTAAGCGGGTATGCGGATCGCGCTCGTACGGCCGCAGGCTTTTCCAAGGACGGTTCCACGGCGTACTTGCTTACTGTTGAAGAGAACGGAGGCCGCAAAGGCGTCACGCTGAAAGAACTCCAGCAGATGCTCAAGGAGCTCGGCGTCTGGAAAGCGGTCAATCTTGACGGTGGCGGTTCGACGACGATGGTGACGCGGCCGTTGGGGGATTTCCAAACGCAACTGACCCATCCGACTTCTTTCGGGACGACCCAGCGTCTCGTGACGAACGGGATCGGCGTCTACACGATCGCGCCGCAAGGCTCGCTGAAAGGCATCGTGGCCAGCGGACCGCAAACGCTGTTCATCGGGCAGCAAGCGAACTATTCTCTTAAGGCGTACGATACGTATTACAATCCGATCGATCCGAACGGCCTGACGCCAGCCTGGAGCATCGACAAGCAGTTGGGCTCGTTCGCCAACGGCACGTTCCAAGCCGCGAAGGCCGGGTCGGCTACGGTCAGCGTGAAGTCGGGAAGCGCAAGCGACTCGCTGAAGCTGGAGATCGTCGGCGAAGCGCAGGTCGCCAAGCTGATTGTCGAGCCGAGCTCGACGCTGCTGAAGCCGGGCGCGGTGATCAACGTTCCGGTGAAAGCGCAGCTGACGGACGGACGGTTGTTGCCCGTACCGGCGTCATCCGTGACGTGGGAGTTCCGAGGCTTCACGGCAACGGCGCAGGACGGCAAGCTGACGGTAGGCAAGGTGCAAAACAACGTCGCCGCAGGTTACGCCATCGCGCGGTACGACGGTTTCGGAGCGGTAGCCGTGCTGGCCCCGGGAACGGAGCAGCTGCTGGAGGACTTCGAGAAGGTGACGTACAACGTGGGCTTCTCCGGCACTCCTGTAGAGACGGCCGGATCGGCAGCGATCGTCACGGGAATCACCGGGCGCGAGACGTCGAAGGTGCTGGCGATGGATTACGACTTTACGGTCGGGACGGGCAAGCGATATGCGAATGCCGTCCTGAACGACGGCAAAGGCATTGCGATCAAAGGCTCGCCAAGCGCCATCTCGATCGACGTGTTGGGCGACGGCGGCATGCATTGGCTGCGGGCCGAGTTCATTAACGGAGACGGTAAGCCGGCTTATGCTACGATCGCCGATAAAGTCGACTGGACCGGCTGGAAAAACATCCGCTTCGACTTGGCTCAAGCGGGGCTGAAGGGCGAAGCCAAGCTGACCAAGCTGTATCTCGTCAATCAGGAGAATGATCAGGACGAACGCTCGATGCTGGGCCAGATAGCTTTCGACAATCTGGTGCTCCAATATCCTCCGGGCCAAATTGAAGTCTCGAAGCCGACGATCGTCATGACGGTCGGGAAGAAGCAAGCTACGGTCGACGGGAAGCAGGTGACGCTTCCGGGGGCTCCTTTTATCCAGAAGGGAACGAACACGAACTATTTGCCGCTCCGTTTTGTCGGAGATACGCTTGGGGCTCAGGTAGTTTGGAACAATGCGGATAAGAGGGTGACGGTGCTGCGCGGGGACAAAATGCTGGAGCTGTGGGTCGGCAAGGACACGATGACCGTAAACGGAATCCGTCAGCCGATGCCGGCGGCGCCACTGCTGATCAAGGGAAGCGTCTATGTTCCGGTTCGTCTCGTATCCGAGCAGCTTGGCCAGAAAGTAGAGTGGGAGAACAAAACTCAAACGATTACAATTCGTTAATTTTAGACCGAAAGTCCTATTCCTCTCTCGATGAGACTTCAAAATATGGTATGATGTAAACATTGCTAGCAAATGAGATCGGCTGTAGGCTGATAGAAGAAGATTTTAGACGGCGGCTCGAGTAGGGGAGTAGTTAGCGTGGATTATCATGTAGACCAGATAGACCGCGTCATTCAGAATGCGATTTCCGTCATGGAAGACAGCAAGGTCCAAGTGTTCGAAATCTGCGAGGCTGCCCGCCGGGAGCTGCTCTCCCTCACGCACGAGTTGGAGACCGTTCTGCAGGAGACGTCGGATACGATAGACAAGGTAGATCGAATAGAACGGGATTACCGGCTGGCGAGAATCCGGCTCACGGAAGTGAGTCGGGATTTCGTCCGGTATTCCGAACAGGACATTAAGTCGGCATACGAGAAGGCGACGCAGCTCCAGCTCGACTTGATGGTCTACCGGGAAAAGGAAAGTTATCTGAAAGCCCGGAGAGACGAGCTGCAGATGAGAGTGAAGGGCGTAGAGTTGTCTATCGAACGCGCGGATACGATCAGCCTGCAGATGAGCGTCGTGCTCGACTATTTGTCGGGGGATTTGACCCAGGTTACGCGGATACTGGAATCGGCGAAAAATCGTCAGATGATCGGTCTCAAGATCATTCTGGCCCAGGAAGATGAGCGCAAGCGAATTGCCAGAGAAATTCACGACGGACCGGCCCAGTCGCTGGCGAATCTCGTTCTAAGAACGGAAATTGCCGAGCGGATGCTGGACACGAACGATCTTGAAATCGTGCGCAGCGAACTGATCGATCTGAAGTCGCAAATCCGGATCGGGTTGGAGGAAATACGCAAAATTATTTTCAACCTTCGTCCGATGGCTTTGGATGATCTTGGTCTGGTGCCGACGCTTCGCAAGTTCGTGCAGGACTTCGAGGAGAAGACGAGAATTCGTTCTGTATTTGAGACGTCCGGCAAGGAGAAAAGGTTGCCGAATGCGATGGAAGCGGCCATGTTCCGGCTCGTGCAGGAAGGCTTCAACAATGCGCTGAAGCATGCGCAGTCGACGTTCGTCTCGCTTGAGCTGATCTTTCTGGACGACACCGTCCGGATGTTCATACAAGATAATGGAGTCGGGTTCCATCCGGATATCGTGGAGGCCCGTTCCAAATCGCATTCCCATTTCGGCTTGATCGGGATGAAGGAGCGCGTGGATTTGCTGCAAGGCAAGATGGAGATCGAATCGACGATCGGCCAAGGCACGGTAATCAAGATCAATGTTCCCATAAAAGCGGATTCAAGAAAGGAGTTAATCGCGCATGGAGAATAAGACAGCGACGCGTACGATTAAAGTGCTTCTAGCCGACGATCATCAGCTCTTCCGCGAAGGACTGAAGCGGATTCTGAATATGGAGAGCGATCTGGAGGTTATCGGGGAGTGCGGCGACGGAATTCAGGTGCTGGAGTTCTGCAACCGGGAGAAGCCGGACGTCGTGTTGCTCGACATTAATATGCCGATCGAGAACGGCGTGGTGGCGACCGAAAAGTTGCGCGATATTTTTCCGGACATTAAGGTCATCATCCTCTCGATTCACGACGACGAGAGCTACGTGTTCGAGACCCTACGCAAGGGCGCGACGGGGTATCTGCTCAAGGACATGGAAGCGGAGTCACTGGTCAACGCCATCCGCACAGTCGCGGAAGGACATGCTTACATACATCCGAAAGTAACGGGCAAGTTGATCAATCAGCTTCGCCGCATGACGTATCTCGACGAGATTGGCGCCACTTCGGGGGCTGCTGCCAGCCGGGAGACGGTGACGAAGTTCATCCCGCGCGGGAACAACCCGCTCACCCGCCGCGAAGCGGAGGTGCTCCGGCTTATGGCCGAGGGCAAGAGCAACAAGACGATTGGGGAGAACCTGTTCATCAGCGAGAAAACGGTCAAAAACCACGTCAGCAGCATTCTGCAGAAGATGGAAGTGGACGATCGCACGCAGGCCGTCATTAATTCGATCAAATATGGCTGGGTGACTTTGTAATACATAATAAGCGAATCGCGGTTTCCGGGCTTTGGGCTTGGGGATCGCGGTTTTTTTTGTGGGTGGGAGGCATATCGGCGAGCGGGTGCGCCCAGTGCGGAACCCTCGATGGACCGGCGGCATATATTGTGGAACGAGTAGACGGTAAATGGGCTGGAGCGGATATCCGGCGTCGGATCAGCCGTCGCTCACCTTCATGGCAAAGGAGGAGACGCCATGCTTCCCGAGCTGTTATGGATCGTCGGTTTGTACGCTGCCGCCGCGGCATTCGCGCGCTGGATCATTCGTCGAAGCTCTGGCGAAGGGCGCCGCCATTACGTGCTGGTCGCGGGAAATCATCAAATGCAGATTGAAGGGTATATCCGAGCGATTCAGCTTTTTTCGAGAAGGACGGGAACGGAGATCGGCATAACGGTGCTGCTGGATCGGTCTACGGATGAGACGGAGCCGATTTTGGAGCGTATGGCTCGTAAGGATCCAGGCATTGAGTGGATGAGGCGGGATTGTTCCGAGAGCAGCGGGCATAGAGAGTGTGGTCGGGGAGAAGAGTCGATCGGATCGATCGCTGCTGTGGAGTCGCGCGTCGTATGGGTGGAGTTGGCTCGTCAGGAGGATGTGCGGCGGTTGCCTTTATAAAAAGTGTGAGAAAGAGAGAGACTGGGGAGTAGAGAGAAGCTGGAGATGCATTGCATGTTGGGGGAATACATGATACGATATTGGAAAATAAAGCAAGCTCGGCCGTGAAGCACACGCCGCTCTTTCTCCGGATGGGGAATGGGCGGCTTTTCTGTTTTGTTGGTCGGTGTTGGGAGGGAGTAGAAATGAGGGTTGCTGTATATGCGGTACGGACAGGCATAAAGCGCAGGGCAATCTTCTCGATAGATTGGGAGGCGGATTACAAGTACTGGAGTGGCAGGGCGGATGAAATCATTCGTCTGCGTGAAGAGATTCCTCTGGGCGAGGCGGAACGGCTGTGCCGGTTGTTAGCGGAGGAATGGGCAAGTGAGGGGGGATCTCCTGGGAGCAAAGAGTTGAAAGAAGATTTGTACGATGGAAAGAGTGCCTGGTGGGGGATGGAAGAGAAACAATGCGTGTATGGCAGCTGGGCGGAGCGGCTGGGATATCATGCGGGGTCGGCCGGGTATGCGGGCGAGATGGAGAGAATTAAGCTGAGAGAGGGGGCGGCTGTGGAGCCGCGCCTGCTCGAAGCGGCAGGAAGGGCGGCCGCGCGTTTGGCCGGCCGCTCGCTGCTCCGCGAGGAAGCGCAGCAGCTGTTGGACGCCGAGCTGCGGGGCAGCTTGGGCGTCTCCGCGTTTGCTGCGCTGCAGCTCGCGGCGCTCTTGGGGGCCGTGCAGCTTGCGGCTGCGGTGGCCCCCGATGCAGTTGCAGTTGCAGCCCCCGCGTCGGCGGGGCTGCGGGGTTGGGCCGAGCGGGCGCTGCGGCGCGCTCGGCTGTTGTGGGGGCGCGGGGCGGGCGGCCGCGCCCAGGTGTTGCGCTGCCGGCGCTGCGGCAGCGCGGATAAGCTGCGGCGCACGGATTGCGCCGCGTGCGGGAGGCAAGCCTGCGCGTATTGCGAGGCTTGCTTGACGATGGGGCGCAGCCGCGAATGCGAGCTGCTCGTCATTGGCGTGTCGGCCGCCGGCTTTTCTAGCTCAGTATGTCTACCCGTCACCACCCCTGCGAGTTCGTCCTATGTATCCGCCGTCAACCCCACGCACTCAGCACGAGTTTCTACTGCAGGCTTTGCATATCACTTAGACATGTCCGTCATCTCTGAATGCTCCACTTCCCAGTCCTCCCGTTCTGAGACCGTCCAGCAGCGCCTCATCGAGCGCTGGGGACTCAGTCCCGCACAGAGCGACGCTGCCGCCCAAGCGCTCGCTTTCCTAGAAGCTCCACTAGTTTCCAAAGGGCGATCGTTTCTGCTATGGGCGGTTACGGGAGCGGGCAAGACGGAGATGATTTTTCCACTGCTCGATTCGGCGCTCGCAAGAGGGGGCAGAGCGCTGGTGGCGACGCCGAGGCGTGACGTTGTGCTGGAGCTGGCGCCAAGATTGGCCAAAGCGTTTCCGAACCGAAATATTGCCGTTCTGTACGGAGGGAGTCCGGATCGCTGGCGGGAAGGGGAACTTACGCTGGCGACCACTCATCAGCTTCTCCGTTTTCAAGGGGCCTTCGACCTCGTGCTTATCGACGAATTGGACGCTTTTCCTTACCATAACGACCCGATGCTCCATTACGCCGCTGCCAAATGCGGAAAGCCCGATGGCCGAACCGTTTACCTCAGCGCTACGCCTCCGGCAGCATTGCAGCGTGAGGCGTCACGCGGGAGGCTGGCGTATGCAAGGGTTCCGGTCCGCTACCATCGCCATCCGTTGCCGGTTCCCGCCAGACTGAAGCTGCCGGCCGTGTATCAAGTACTCGCCAAACAGACAATCCCGCAAAGACTGCTGCAACCGATTCGCCGATCCGTGGATCGCGGTGCCCAAGTATTCCTGTTCGTGCCGTATGTTAAGCAAGTTGAGCCGATGGTTAAATTGCTTCGCAATCAGACAAAGAACCTTGGTCTACCCGGCAGCGCGATCGCCGGAACCTCTTCCCCGGACGAAGAACGAGGAGAAAAGGTCGTTGCTTTCCGCGATAGAACCATCCAACTCCTGGTCACAACGACAATTCTGGAGCGGGGGGTCACGATTCCTCGCAGCGACGTATTCATTCTCGACGCGCATAATTCGCTGTTCGACACGGCTTCGCTCGTACAGATGGCGGGAAGGGCGGGACGCTCGGGAGACGACCCGTTCGGATTCGTCTATTACGGCGCTCCTCAATGGACGCGATCTCAGCGGAACTCGATCCGACAAATTCGAACAATGAATGCCGCGGCAAGGCGAAACGGTTATTTGAAAGCCGACTAACCATTCCCAGAGAGTGTCACTCTGAAAGCCACTCGCATCTCACTATGTTGAGAAGCGTAACTTTTCCATCCCATTCTTCGTCCAAATAGGAGTGATTTTTGAATGCGATTAAATGTTGGCTCTTGGTTTGCCTCGACAAAGCGCGAATGCCCAATCTGCGGCCGGGATGCGAGCCAGGGCGCGAGTGCAGCCGCCGCTGTGCCGATTCCGATCAGGAATCCGGCGCCGAAGCGGGCTCTGGCATCTTTATGCGGTCTATGCCGGCAGGCGATTCCCTGGATCGTGCATCCGGTCTGCCGCGTCTGCGGACGTGCGGAGTCGTGCGAGGATTGCATCCGAAGAACGCAGCGTTCCTACGCGATCAGTCGTTGCGCGGTTCGCTATACCGATGCGATGAGGGACTGGCTTGCGCTGTACAAATACCGGGGCAACGAGGGTGTCGAGACGATTCTGGCCGCCATGTTGGCATTCGCATTGGAGCGTCTTCAGGCTGCGACATCCCAAGCTTCGTTTCCTGTCATCACTGCCGTTCCGCTGGCCCCCGAGAGGCTAAGGGAGCGTGGCTTTAATCAAGCCGAGCGATTAGCTTGCCGATTGTCCGAATGGTATGGAATGGCCTATCGCCCTCTTCTGCATCGTCTCCGTCACACTGAGAAACAGAGTCTCAAAACCCGTCGCAGCCGCGTCGTCGACATGAGAGGCAATTTCGCAGCCGTCTCAACAGCTTCATTTTCCGGAAATATCGTCTTGTTGGACGATGTGTACACGACCGGAAGCACGCTCGACGAGTGCGCTCGTGTCCTGAGACAGGCCTCCGAACCGCAAGCGGATAGCCGAATTTATGGTCTGCTATGGGCGCGTTCCTAGCAGAAATCGCGAGAGATTCCATCGAAACTCGCTTTTCGACGGCGTTCGCCTTATGCTATGATAGGGTGACTTCGGATAAAATCAATCCAAATAATGCCTGTCCCAAAGGAGGAGACATGGAACGTCGAGCTAAATTAAACGAAATCGATATCGTACGCGGCATCGCGATTCTGGGCGTGCTCATGGTGCACTCCACCTCGTTCGCGACGGTAGATATGAAGCATACATCCCTTTATGGGGTTTATAATTTCTTGAATATTTTTTCTAAAATCGGCACCACTTCGTTCATTTTGCTCAGCAGCTTCGTGCTGTTCTACAATTATTATCCTCAGCCTCTCACGGTTCAGCGATTCAAGAAGTTTTATCGCAACCGGCTGATGTATATCGTAGTTCCTTATTTGCTGTTCTCGCTGCTGTACTTCGTATTGAGATGGTATCAGAACGGATTCGCATGGGAACTGTCGCAGATGTGGCCGAGTTTCTGGAACAAAGTAGCGCAGGGTCAGGCCTATACACATTTGTATTTTGTGTTTATCAGCATCCAGTTATACGTGTTGTTCCCGGTGTTATTGCTGTTGATGAAAAAGTACAAATGGCTGGCGGCGTCCGCGATCTTAATCGGAGTCGGACTGCAGTGGGCGTTCTTCCTGCTTAATCGCGAATATTGGCAAGTGACGAACCGGGGCAGCTGGTCCTTGTCTTACTTCGGGCATTATTTTCTCGGGGCATGGCTGGGCATCTACTTCGATCGGATCAAGGGTTGGCTGATCATCGCCAAAGAAAATATAACGAAAACGAAAGTGGCCGCGTGGATCGCTCTATGGGCGGTATGGCTCGGCTCCGGCATCACGTACGTCACGATATTCTACAATGCGCGAATGTACCAGACGAGGTATCACAATGCGCTGTACGATGGAATTTGGGATCTCTATACGATGATCACCCCTCTGGTATTGATGCAGATTGCCTTCCTGATCGGCGGAAAAATGAACACTTCGTTCTGGGTCGGACGGTTGCGTCATCTGGGGATCGTCTCGTTCGGAGTGTATCTGGTGCATCCTCTGATCTTGCTCGTCTATCGGCAATTTCCGCTCTCCGGCGGCAGTACGCTCGTCCATCATGCATGGTATGCGGGAGGCTTCCTGCTCGCTCTGACGATTTCCTGGGTTGCCGTTACCGCGCTGAGCCGTCTAACCGGATGGTCCTGGCTGTGGTTCGGCAGCGTGCCGAACCAGCTTAAAGCGGCTTATTCGGTGCCCAAACGCGCCGATACGCCGGCAGTTAAACCGACCGCATCTGTGTAACGAACGAAGTAACTGGCGAATGCTTGTCTTTTCTAGTATAATTTAGGCAATTAGAGTCGATTGATGTCGGAGATGGGGGGATGATTACGTGAATTTAACCTACTGTCCGAAATGCGGCAAGCTGTTCTCTAAAAGCTTCCGTGAGGTATGCAACAGTTGCCACCAGGATTTGGAAAAAGATTACGAGCGATGCGCCGAGCATCTACGTAAGAATAGAGGCATGGACATTCAGCAGCTGTCCGAGGAGACGGAGATCAGCATCAAGCAGATTACGCGATGGGTTCGCGAGGGCCGGATTTCGTTGATGGATGCTCCTAACCTGTCCTACCCGTGCGAGTCTTGCGGTACGCTTATTCGCGAAGGGCATCTGTGCGAGACGTGCAAGAAACGGCTTACGCGAGACGTGAGAAATGCCACTTCGCCATCTGGGGCGAGGTATAATTCCGATGAAGAGCGGCAGAAGGGCACGTACCAGATCGGCGATCGTCTTCGCGATCGCGATAATTAACCGCAACGACTAAACATTTCATATGAGCTGACCGATAATAGGGATAGATATTATCGGTCTTTTTTATTTATTGAGGTGATCGTCATGAAAATAAATGATACTCAGCGAATCGGTGCCTATCGCACTTATCAACAGCAATCGGATATTCGCGCCAACCAAGTTTCCGGCAAGCGTCGGAAGGACGAGGTGCAGTTTTCGGCGGAGGCTATGGAGCTTCTTAATTCGAGACAGCCTGTTTCCGACCCGGACAGGACGAAACGCATAGAACAGTTGAAGAACGAAGTGGCAACGGGCAACTACTACGTGGAAGATAAGCTCATCATCGAGAAGCTTCTTCCCTTTTTTAAATCCTAACGATCGGAGGATGGCGGGTGACTTTTCAACCTCTTATGGATTCGTTGCAGCAGATGAATGTTCTGTACGCCAATCTCAATGAGCTTGGTGAAAGGAAGAAGGAGCAAGTCATCGGCAATCAATTGAATGAACTTACCCAGACGCTGTCGCAAGAGTCCAAGGTCATTAAGTCATTGGCGTCCGCCGATCAAGCGAGAAGGCAAGCGTTGATCGCATTTCAGCAGGAAGCAGGCGTTAAGGCTGACCCCAATATGCGGCTTGAGGATGTCGTTAAGCATTGTACGTCGCTGGCGCACAAACAAGCTTTGCAATCCGTCTCGACGGAACTCTCCGAGCGGGTTGGAATTTTGCGGCAGTTGAACGAAACCAACCAGCAGCTCGTGCGTCAGGCATTGGACATCGTAAATCATTCCCTTGATTTGTTAGTGGGAAGCCCCGAGGACGAAATGGTTTATCAGAATCCGGGACTCAGCGCATCGCACGCCAAACGCAATTCCTATTTCGATACCCGAGCTTAGCCAAGAGGAAAGTTGTGTTCTCTTGGGAGATCAACGGAGGGATATAGCTTATGAGATCTACTTTTCATGGTTTGGAGACGAGCAAGCGGGCGGTACTAACCCAGACCACGGCACTGACTACGCTTGGACACAATATCGCGAACGCATCTACGGAAGGGTATTCCCGTCAACGGGTAAACGTGTCCGCAACCCGCCCTCTCGAAACGATGAGCATGACGCGAAGCGTCAATCCCGGACAGATCGGAACCGGCGTTCAGTATGATTCGATCACTCGAGTCAGAGAAAGTTTCCTGGACCAGCAGTACAGAAGAGAGAACCAGATGCTGGCTTCCTGGGAGATCAGAAGCAGCACGATCGGTGCAATCGAAGGGATTGTTAATGAGCCTTCAACGACAGGCTTAAGTGCTGTTATGAATAAGTTTTGGAATTCATGGGAAGTTCTGAATCGCGACCCGACGCTTCTCAGCGCTAGAATTGACGTCGTCGGTTCCGCGGTCAACTTTGCGGATACTTTGCAACATATGGGACAATCTCTGGTTAATGTGAGTGCGGATATAGACAGCAACATTGCGGCGAAGGTCAATGAAATCAATGTAATTACGGAAGGGATATCGCAACTGAATGCCTTCATTAGGCGGACGGAAGCATTCGGCGATAATGCCAACGACTACCGCGACCAAAGAGATCTTCTGATCGATAAGCTCTCGAAGCTTGTTGACGTTCAAGCAGCTGAATCTCCAGATGGCAATGTAACGATTTTGGCTGCTGGCATCGAAGTCGTAAACGGAGACGAATTTACTCTTCTGACTAATGCGGATGCAGAAGCAGCTACCGGGGGCCAACTACACGGCTATGTCCAGTCCCGCAGTGAGGTTGAAATCATTACCAACCAACTGAATGCGATGATCAACACCCTTGTTCAAGGCGAGTTGACCGTTACGCTCCCGAATGGATATGTGACCAATTCCGATATGACGGCCGTTAACGATGTTACGCTTGAAAACGGCACTGTCATTACGGCCGGAACATTGATTCCCACAGGTTCCCGCATTGCTTCTTCGGCACAGTTTGTCGTTAACGGATTTAACGGAGTGCACCAATTAGGTTACAGCTATTCTGACCCCGCTACCTCGGGAATTCCGTTTTTCGTCACTTCCGACGGTTCCAGCACCTTCAATATTTTGAATATCCAAGTTAACCCTGCAATTCAAAATGATACCAATCTAATTGCGGCTTCGGCTAAATACGATACGAATGGTACCATCAATGCCACGATTAAGGGTAACAGCGATGTCGCGCATGCTCTTGCCAAGTTGAGGGATAACGTGTTTAACTACCCATCCAACTTGACTAATCTTTCGTCGGGCACTACGGATGATTATTTCCGGGCGGTAACAAGCGATCTTGGGACCAGAGCGGCCAATGCAGAGCGTTCGATGCAAAATCAGCAACAGCTGGTGGATTCCGTAAATATCAGACGTCAATCCGTCAGCGGAGTTTCTCTGGATGAGGAAATGGCGGACATGATCAAATTTCAGCACGCTTATAATGCGGCTGCTCGCAACATGACTATGGTGGACGAGATGCTCGATCGAGTGATTAATCAAATGGGATTAGTGGGCAGATAAGGAGGTATAAACAGCGATGCGCGTAACTAGTATGATGAAAACGACACAATTGCTCGGCAATCTGCGAAACATGAATTCAGGTATCCAGGATTGGCAGAATAAATTGGCGACTGGACAAAAAATTCATCGTCCAGGAGACGACCCGGTCGGAATCAGCTATCAGATGAGGTACGATACGGAACTGAGCCGAAGCGAAGAGTACTTGGAGAATACGAGAACCGGCAGCGGAATTCTGAAAACGATGGATTCGTTAATGCAGCAGGCGAACGATGTTCTGAAAAGAGCCAAGTTGATTACTCAGCAAGCTTCGACCGGCACGATCCCTGAAGATGCTCGCGCTACGATTGCGGCGGAGATGAAGCAGTTGCGTGAGCAGTTGGTCCTGATCGGGAACAGCACATATAACGGTCGTTATCTGTTTAATGGACAGAAGACTGACCAAGCTCCTTATAATTCAGCCACTGCGGCTAACGATGCGACCGATTCGGGAGTTTATTTCCTGAACGTAAGTCCTTCTGTTACCGTTCCGGTCAGTTTGACTGGAGAGGAGATATTCGGAGCTGCAGGCGATGCGGAGAACACCTTCAAAATACTGGACGATACCATCGCGCATCTGGAAGCCAACGATCAGGATTTAATTCTGGCCGATATGGATAGGTTTGATATTGCAGCGGATAAAATAGCAAAGACATGGGCGGAGATCGGGGCCCGTGCCAATCGATTCGATCTTGTCGAAAATCGGATTCTGGATGAACAAGTTTCTCTGAAGGAGCTTAGAGGCAAAGTCGCTGATGTGGACATGCCCGAAGCGATTATGCAGTTGAAAATTCAGGAAAATGTGCTCCAGGCTGCATTGTCAACGGGAGCGAGGATAAGTCAGTTGTCATTAATTGATTTTATTCGGTAGCAGTTAGTATCGGCATAAAACCTCTTCTCAGCATTTAGGAGGTGTTGATCATACAGGGAATCACTTCCGGGCCTCCTCTCGGAATTCCTAAGCCCAATCCTGTTCGCACGATTATTCCAAAAGCAGAGGTCGATGCGTCGCATGTCCCCGCAAAACTTGAAATTCGGAATCGTTCGGCAGAGATGCGGACGGATTGGAGACAAGTGTGGGACGAATTGGGATTGTTGAGGCCTTCTACTTATCAACGAGAGATGGATAAGAAAATGGAGGCCGAATTCGCCCAGGAGTTGATTGTCAATGTACGGCAAGGGGATGAGGCGGGAGATTTAAGAAACCCGTCAAAGCCTAACATTTTCGGAAGACAGGCATATGAAGACTACATGAGAAGAAGCAAGGTCGAAGTCGCAATCGACGTCGCTCCGAAATCCAGGGTGAAATTCGACATAAGAGTCCATCCGCCGGAGATCGATATTCAGACTCGTCCAATCGGAAAAACCAAAACATGATGAGGATAACGGAATGGAGTTGACGTCGTGAATCAGCAAGACACCATCATACTGAGCGAACGATACGGCGAACTCGTATTGTCCGAGAACCAAATCATACGTTTCGGTAAAGGGATCGTCGGGTTACAGAACATCGATACTTACGGGTTGGTTGCTTTAGAGGATACGCCGTTCTATATTCTTCATGCGCTTAATGATCAATTGAGTTTCATCTTAATTCCTGCGGAAAAAGCTGTTCAGGATTACGGCTTTGAAATCGATAGTGAAACCGTTGAATTATTGGCCATTCAGAAGCGAGATGATGTCGTCACTTTCCTTATCGTTAATATCATTGATGACGTCTTCTATGTAAATCTCAAAGCTCCTGTTCTAATTGCTCCGAATCAACGTACTGGCTGTCAGTTCATCATCCACCAGAACGACTATCCGATCCGGCACCCTTTGACTGGCAAGGAGGAGAATTGATGCTTGTTCTGAAGAGGAAAGTCGGAGAAAAGGTCATGGTGGGCGATTCGATAGAGCTTCAGGTGCTCGCCGTCGAAGGCGACAATGTTAAGTTGGGTTTCGTCGCTCCACGTCACATCCAGATTTTACGCAAGGAGCTTTATGAAGGTTTGATGCAGGAAAATCTTCAAGCGGGGCAACGGAATTCATTACCTGACGCTCAGGCGATAGGACTGCTTAAGAGCTTCAATAAGTTGGGATTAAAATCGGATGCGGAGTGATGAATATGTCGGGAATCAGCGGAATTCAGCGGGTGGAAATGCCGAGCGTGGACAATAAGCCTGAACGAAATGCCTATGCGAAAGAAAAGGTTACGAAAGACGAAACCGCGGCAATAGGAGCAGCTTCACAGAAGGAAGACAAGGCAAAGTATGATCTGGATTTGCTGAGCGATAAAGACAAGAAGAAGCTAGAAGAAGAGCTAAAAAAGACGAACGACTCGTTGTCTTCGTCCGGTAAAATGCTGAAGTTCAAGTTTAATGAGGAAGCAAAGACGATGTATGTCGAAGTGATCGATTCCGAATCCCAGGAAGTAATTGCAAGCTTGCCTCCAGAATTTCTGATCGACCTTTCTTTGAAAATGAAAGAGTTGATCGGGATGTTTTTCGACGAGCGTCGCTAGTCTAGAAGAAGGAAGAAAGGAGATTTTACAATGAGTGGGATTAGCTTAACTGGATTAGCTTCCGGCTTGAATACCAGTGAAATGATTGAAGCGCTCATGAAGATTGAAAAGATTCCGTATACGAGCCTGGAAACAAAAAAGACCACGATAACGAATAATCAAACGTTAATTCGGAATTTGAATACGAAGATCCTGGCTCTTCGCACAACGGCCACGGAGCTGATGTATTCGACGGCATTTAAGCAATCGTCCGCCGTATCGAGTGATACGTCCACCGTTAACGTTACCGCCTCGGAAACGGCTGCCCCCGGCAGCTATAGCGTACAAGTTAGCAAGCTTGCGCAGAAACACGTCGTTGCATCAGCCGAGTTCGCCGCGGGCGACTCGTCGACGCTGTCGGGAACATTCACCTTGAAAGGGAAAGACGGCACAGTATCCAAAGATATCAGTATCTTGACTGGTGCAGGCGTAACCAACCAAAAGATGCTGGAGAAATTGCGTGATGATATTAATTCTGCCAAGGCGGGAACCACCGCAAGCATTATCGAAACCTCTCCCGGTAATCTGACTCTCGTGCTGACAGCGGACAATTTCGGAGAGAATTCCGATATCCGAATTGGCGCCGGAGCTTCGGACAGTCATGTCTATTTGGGTGGAGACTCGTCCGCGCTGACTTTGTTGGAAAATCTGGGGGTTAAACAGGTTGGAACCAATGCAACCAATACGAAACAAGCGGCCCAGAATGCAGAAGCTACGGTGAATGGCATTGCAATTACATCCGGAAGCAATACACTTAAAGACGTTGTTCCGGGACTAACCATTGACCTGCTTAAAGCGGGATCGTCCAGCACCATTACGGTGGATAAAGACGCGACTAAAGTGGCCAGCAAAGTACAAGCATTCGTCGACGCCTATAACGATGCCGTAACGCTGATTCGCGAGAGTAGTGCTAAAGGCGCAGTTATGCAAGGGGACTCGACGCTGCGGATGCTGCAGCAAGAGTTAAGCGATCTCGTCAATGGCACTATAGGTGGGAAATACGGCGATAAGAATGCCGATTATGCTGGCGCATTCAGTATGCTGAGCGAGATTGGTCTAGAGATCGATAAAGGGATTACATCCGGAAGTCAAATGACCGGTAAAATCTCTTTCGATAAAGATAAGTTTATAGAAGCGTTCAAGAATGACTCGGATTCGGTCTATCAGTTGTTTGCTTACGATGGAACCGAAGGGAAAAAGGATGCCGGGATTGCCGTCCGAATGTTCGAGAGCTTGGGAACATGGACGAAGACCAATACGGGTTTTCTTGCGTACAAGCTATCCGGATACGATTCGGATATTAAGATGATTACCGAACAGATGGACTCTATGAACTTACGCTTGAAATCCAAAGAAGCCAAGCTGCAAGCTCAATTTGCTGCGATGGAGTCCGCTCTCTCTTCGCTGAATAACCAGCAATCTTGGTTAAGCAGTCAGATTGCTTCTTTGAGCTACAACAATTAACGTCGGAAGATTAGCGTGAAGTGACGAGGAGATGGACTACGTGAACGCGCAATCCCGAATGGGTTACCAGGCTTACCAGAAGAATAAATACGAGACGGCATCGCCTCATAAACTGATCTTAATGCTCTACGACGCAGGCCTGACGAATATTGGCCGGGCGCGACAAGCTCTTGCTGCGAAGAATTTGGCGGAAGCCAATCGATTCATGAAAAAGACGCAGGAGATTGTGTTCGAACTGTTATCTTGCCTTAACGAGGAACAGGGCGAGAGCATCGCGAAAAATATGAAAGAAATCTACCTCTATCTGATCAGGTTATTGACTGAAGCTAACGTTCGGAAAAATGCGGACTTGCTAAACGAGCCGGAAGAGATTCTCAAGCAGCTTCGCGACACCTGGGAGCAGATTGGAAAAGAGGTTGGGAATGGAGGATGAGCTTCAAAAGTTGGTAGATTCCTGGCAACGGGGGTATGATCGATTAGCAGAGTTGAGCATGGAGCAATACGTTCTGGTAAAAAATGAGGCCGACGAAGAGACAAGGTGGGAACCGATTGCTCGACTTGCAGGAGAGAAGGATCGGTTGCAGAATGAAATGGAGCAGATTCAGAAGCGCCTCATCCAGGAGCTCGGTTTGGAGCGAGTACAACGAATCTTCGAAGAGCGAATTCATACTCCGGCGGAGTCCGCCAGACTCCTCACGGCGGAAACAACGCGTAAAATTGAGATGAAAATGCTGAGTGTTGGCAAGGATCTCGGTTCGACGAGAACTCAGCGTACGGTTCTTCAGGCCTATCAGGGCATTAGCGCCGAAGACCACATGTCCCATTATTTTGATGAGAAGAAATAATTTCTAGTATTTTTATTTATCTCTATAAAAATATACAGATTGCAATCCGATATTAATAATATGTCGCAAGGACGCGGCTAATCTTTATAATCATGGAGGATGATTTTAATGTACATCAACACGAACGTAAGTGCAATCAACGCTCACCGTAACTTGGGAGTCAACAACACGACGATGAGCAAAACAATGGAAAAACTGTCTTCCGGCTACCGCATCAACCGCGCTGCCGATGACGCTGCTGGCCTGGCAATCTCCGAGAAAATGCGTTATCAAGTCGGCGGTTACAACCAAGCGATTTCCAACGCTCAAGACGGCATTTCCTTGATTCAAACGGCTGAGGGTGCACTGACAGAAGTTCACTCCATGCTGCAACGCTTGAACGTTCTGGCTAACCAAGCTTCCAACGGAACTTTGGATGACACGGACCGCAACAAAATTCAATTGGAAGTTACTGCACTGACTTCCGAAATTGACAACATCGCTAGCACATTGAAGTTCAATGGTATCAACCTGTTGGACGGAACGGGAAGCAGCATTACGTTCCAAGTCGGTTTTGAAGCGAATACGACCATCTCTGTATCGTTGGGTAGTGGTACCACGATTGCATCTTTGGGTCTTACCAGTCTTAGCGTAGCTAGCGCTGGTGCAGCTCAATCTGCTATTTCCGCAATCCAAACGGCTATCAGCTCCGTATCGCAACGTCGTGCTGAGTTCGGTGCTGTGCAAAACCGTCTGGAGCACACGATCAATAACGTTGGCGTAAATGCCGAAAACCTGTCCGCTTCCGAGTCCCGTATCCGCAACGCTGATATGGCTAAGGAAATGACGGAGTTTACGCGCAGACAAATTCTTGTTCAAGCTGGAACGGCTATGCTGGCTCAAGCAAACTCCGTACCGCAAAACGTGCTTCGTTTGCTTGGCTGATATGGTACAAAGTGGAAGCCTTCCGATCAATCGATCGGAAGGCTTTTCTATTTAGATTTATAGCGATAATGCCGATATATACGTTAACTAAGCTGATAAGGTGCTGAAGGAAATGAACGTAAAATCCGTCCAAGGAACAATAGAGCTTTTTAACCAAGGTCGAGAAGCCAGGCTTGAATCATTGAATAACTTGTTCAAATCGTTGTATGACCAGCAGGAGATCGTACAGGAAGTCATTATTGATGGCGTAAATTATAGAGACCAATACAATAATTATTTGATAGAGAATTTAATGGATATTCGATCCGTTGAAATAAAAAGCGTACAAGAGGCAGTGTTGATGCAAAGCATTGTAGAGGATCTGAAAGAATATCTTCCTAAATTGATTCGCGGATGCGACTCCATTCCCGAACTGCTTTACGGAGAGATGAAAGAAGAAGATTGGGGCTATTTCGGTCAACTTATGGAAGGGACCAATTGGGTCGGGCAATCTGCGCTTGCTTTGCAGACCTATGGGGATAAGCGACTAGGGGCTGAGCCTATTCATGCTTCAGTAGTTCAGTTCGTAGATGGACTGAAGAAGCATGTTGAGGAACTGGGTGCGGCTATGGAGCAGCAGGATTACACGGCTGCGGCAGACCTTATTAAATACGAGATGTCCGAATCTTTCAAGCATCTGCTTGCACAATTGGAGGCCGAAACCACCTCATGAAGAAATATGCGGCAGACAACTTGATGTTTCTTAGAGAATATTACCCGGAGATTTACAATCTGGTTAGAAATAAAACGCCGAATAAGGCGTACATAAATGGTGAGCCGAGCAAAAACGGAACTGTCAACGTGGCGCTTCGCAACGAACAAGGGACCTTATTACATCTCTATAGCAAATATGATCCCCAATTGGAGGTTGCTCGTTGGACGGAGTCGCATGACGAAAGAGTTCTGAATGCGGAACATGTATTAATGGTCGGCTTCGGACTTGGGTATCATGCCGAAGCTTTCATGAACGCTTATCCAAATAAGCGAGTCTACATCTACGAACCGAATGTTGAGATATTTCTATCGGCAATCGAATTGAATGATTTACGAAGTATTCTCGGCAATAGAAATGTTGCGATGTTCGCTGTTGGTCAAGAAGATCAATTGATTATGGATATGCTTGAAGGCATATACCATTCGCTGAAGAGTGAATTTTCGCATGTTATTCTTCCACCTTATCGCAAAATGGATTCGGCATTGGAAGATCGAATGAACAGACTAATGTTTCTAGTCGCTAGCAATTTTAGATCCAATATTCACACAGTATTCCGATACAAGGAGGTTTGGATCGAGAATTCGATCGTGAACATGGAGAGAGTGCTAAGGACTCCTTCGTTCACAACACTTAGAGGAGTATGTCAGGGCAAACCTGCCGTTATTGTGGGGTCTGGGCCATCGTTGGAACTTGAAGCGGAGACTCTTCGCGGCGTTAAGGATCATGCTTTTATCATTGCGGCCGGTACAAGCATAATGGCGTTATTGCATCATGGAATTGAACCGCATTTGATTATATCCATGGACCCTGGGTGGTTCAATGAAAAAGCGTTCTCTAAACTAAAAATTGCACATATTCCATTTTTATTCTTATCTACAATAAACCATATGGCAATTGTGGATGACAGTTCGGATTTGCTCATTCATGGCTTTTTTAATATTGATGTTATTTCGAGGCATTTAATGGATCTCGCGGATAACGATGCAATGTTGTCTTCGTCATCCACCGTCTCGGGAACGGCAATTCAGATCGCGGCATATTTCGATTGTTCGGAAATCGTGTTTATCGGTCAAGATTTTTCGTATCCGGGCAATCAGGTTTATTCGGCTGGTGTTAACCATGCATCGCAGGATTGGATGCGCAAAAGAGTCTCGACAGCTGAACTGCTTGTGGAGAATGTGAGCGGTGGTGAGAATATTACTACTCCTACCATGCTTCATTTGAAATCGGACTTTGAAGCGGTTATTCAATCAGTTTCCAACATTCCTTTCTATAATGCCTCTCCAGTCGGAGCGGTTATCAAACATACCCAGCATAAAACTCTTCAGCAGTTGTTAGAGCAGAGAAGACATAAGGTTATAGAAGACAATTGGTTTAAGGATCTGATAAGAAAGCTACCAAGGGGATATTCTTTGGAAAAGCAAAAGTTAGTGCAACGGCGTATATCTGACGTGCTGAAGGAACTTGACCTTTTTAGTATTAAGCTGGAACAATTATCGAGCCATACCTCTTTCAACGCTAGAAATGACGAGAATTGGTTTGCTCAGTTCGAAGGAATGTGGTCATCTATCATCAATCATAAATTTTTCGAAAAGTGGTTCAGCTTTTTCCTAGTAACGGAAAAAATTTATGCGGAGCGGCACTGGAGCGTGATGCATGAAGAGACGGATTTGAATCTAAAACGGCAGAAACTATTGCTCTGTACTCAACCGCTTCTTGACGGAATGCAGAAACTGACTCCACAGATAATGACCCTTATGAGCGAATTGCGTAATAAGCTGACGGAAAGAGGTTAAAAACCTGATGGGCTTTTACACGGATAAAAAAATACTGATCACCGGCGGAACTGGGACGATAGGACAACAACTCGTGCTGAGGCTGCTTCAAGAAAAGCCCACTGTTATTCGAATCTTTAGTCGTGATGAGCATAAACAGTTTGAGATGCAGCAAGAATTATTCAGGCATAATAAGGTGTTGCGCTATTTAATCGGTGATGTTAGGGATAAAGATAGGCTTGAAAGAGCAATGGAAGGAATCGATTATGTCTTTCATCTGGCTGCAATGAAACATGTTCCGGCCTGTGAATACAATCCATTCGAGGCCGTCCAGACCAATGTCATCGGAACTCAGAATGTGATCCAGGTGGCTTTAAAGGCTAAGGTTCAGCGGGTTTTATTTACGAGCACGGATAAAGCTGTAGCGCCATCGAATACATATGGAGCAACCAAATTGACTGCTGAAAGATTGATATCTGCCGCAGGTTACCAAAAAGGTGCGAAGTCAACAATTTTTGCGTCGGTACGATTCGGGAATGTGATGGGTTCAAGAGGGTCGGTCATCCCATTGTTTAAAAAGCAGATAGTGGAATCAGGTGTTGTGACGGTAACTGATAAGAGAATGACTCGGTATATGATGACTCCGCAACAGGCCATAAGTCTGTTAATGGAAGCCAACGTACTTTCTAAGGGGGGGGAAGTTTTTGTACTAAAGATGCCTTTAGTACGGTTGTCAGATCTTACTGAAGTTATAATTGGGCAATATAAGAAAGAGGATTTTCCAATGCGACAAGTTCGAGTTAAAGAGATTGGTCTTCGTCCAGGAGAGAAGCTAGAAGAAGAATTAATGACGGCTGATGAACGGAATAATGTAATTGGAACACCCTACATGTATGTTATCCCACCGCTTTACGGACAGACCAATGAAAATTACTATACGGGGCAGTTGTTATCGGAACAACTTAATTATTCACCGGACGAGATTATTAGTAAAGAGAAGTTATTGGACTGGTTGTTAGGCGAGGGGCTACTGTAGAAGATTAAGTATATCCAGCGATACGTTATTCATTGATGATAGGACGAGTATACCAGCGGCATGCCTGCGATGAGAAGTGGGGGGGAAAGATGAGAAAGCGGATAAAAATTGTGAACACGTATATCGAAAAAGGAAATGTATTGATTTACGGAGGCGGGCAAACAACACAAATCTTATTGGCTGGTCTTCGGAAATCCCTTTTTTTTAATCGTATCTGTGGCATTATTGATTCAAATCCTGATCTACATGGAAAGAGCATCCTGGGTGTTCCTATTCATGGGTTGCATGCGATTAAAGAACAGCGAGCTGAATTCATTATCATTAGTGTTCAATCAGAAGAGACTTCTACAGAAATAGAGCAGTCATTAGCGGAAATGAATCTAAATTTACAGATTATTAACTTGAACTCTGCGTGCGATAATCAGAAAATATATTTCGACTTATTATGTCGCTTGAGAACAGTCAAAGGAGACAATGGTGTCTTTAAGCGAAGAACGTACAAGGTTTATCCAAAAAATAAAAAAATAGAGACCTCTTTTTTGCTGTCTCCTCCAAGCAAGTTTTTACTGTCAAAGCAGACTTCAATCGTATCAATTGGGAGTTGCTTTGCTACAAGAATTAAGGAATGGCTAATTCTTAATGGCTATAATTTCAAAAGCTATCAACCATGGGGGGCAGTAGGGTACTCCGGTTCTTTTAGAAACAGAGAAGTCTATAATAGCTTTAACATTCTCCAGGAGTTTGAACGAGCTTTCGGAAGTTTTGGGTCGAAGGTTCCCTTTTGGGAGCTTGATGAGGACGAAGAGAAGCTTCTATTAGATCCATATAGGAAGTATATTGCTTGGTTTGATCATCAAGCCATGGAGCAGGAATTGGAAGAGCATAGGCAGCAGCTAACGAAAGGCTTAAAAGAGTGCGAGATATTGATTCTTACTGTAGGCCAAGCGGAGATTTGGTATTCTACCGATGACGGAACCGTCTACCATTCTCGTCCGCCGAAACAGTTCTTCAATCCTCAACGAGATCGATTTCGCCTTAGTACGGTTGAAGAGAATTTCGATAATTTGGAAAAAATTTTTCAAATGTATCATACTAATAACCCAAAAGGCAAAATCATTATATCGGTTTCTCCTGTGCCCTTGAGAGCCACCTTTCAAGATATAAATAGCATTGTGGCAAATACAGAATCAAAATCGATATTGCGGGCTGCCGTTGGACAATTTGTAAAAGAACATCCTGATTTTGTGAGTTATTTTCCCTCTTTCGAGATTGTCACACAACTCGCAGAGAGTCCATTCGAAGCTGATAATCGACATGTAACTGACGAGACGGTAAATTTAATAATGAACTTTTTTAATCAATATTACATAGAATCAAAAGGGGCAGAAACATGAACTATCAATTGCCGGAGGCAATAAAATCGTTTAGACGCCCAATCATAATGTATGGAACTGGAGAAGTAGCAGAATGCTTTTTTAAGCAGTTACAAGAATTGTCTTTGGATCATCTGCTTGCCTACTATGTCTCAACTTATTCAAGCGGCAGTGAGTTGAAGGGGAGGAGGATTATCCCTATTGATGATGTGGGCCAACTTTCAAACAAGGGGGATTATTCCTTTCTTATTGCATCATATGGCTCGTCCTATGAGATGAAAACTAACTTGTGTACATTCGATGTCCCAAGTCAGAATATTTTTATTCCAGATTCCCACGATATGCCGCAAGATAATAATGGTAGATTTTGGCCGAAGTTGAATGGAGCGGTTAATAAAATATGTTTTTATCCTAATGTGTTGGATGAAGACGTAATAAATGACTTGCATAATAGAATAGGGTGGTATATTCCGGATTCCGGTAGGGTGACTGTGTCAATACTGTCGGACAATGATTCGCCGAATAGTACTAGGGCGGTTTTGGATGAAGTAGATTTGATACTGGTATGGGATCAAAATTATTTGTACGATCCTGAGGTGTTGAAGAGACAAAATAAGGTAGCCAGTGTTGACCCAAGATACATACCTATTAAGGACTGTATAGTATATTCAAGAATTCATTACTGGACCCTCTCTGCTGAAGAGAGAGCTCAAGGAAGAAAACGATCCATAAGTAACTTTTCAAAGTTGCGTAAAAAACATGAGGGCAAAAAAAGAGCATATATTTTTGGAACGGGCCCATCGCTTGAAGAAGCATATAAATATACTTTCAGTAGTGACAGTATTAAAGTGATTTGCAATAAGATTATAAACAATAAAAAATTGTTGGACCATGTTAAGCCAGATGTACTTGTTTTCTCCGACCCGCTATTCTTTAGCTATTCGGATTTTGGCAAGGAGTATAGGAAACAAGTCGAAGAGGTAGTAGAACAAATGGGAGTCTTTATTGTTGTCCCGGAGCAAAGTTTGGCACTATTGCTTGCTCATAGCCCACAACTTGCAAGAAAAGCAATTGGGCTAACGGTTCATGACAACGACTATGAGTTTCCCTCTGAATGGAACTTAGCAGTAAAAGAAACTGGTAATGTAGTTACCCGCTTGGGTATACCATTGGCATCCAAACTTGCAAAGGAAATTTGCCTAATAGGGTGTGACGGCGCGGCAAAAACAAACTCCCAAACTTGGGAGCATAGCCATACATTGCACTATGATGAACTGAAATTAAGTGCTTATGAGGCTCATCCAGGTATGTTTGAAGGATATAGTCTCCCAGAGTACTACGTAAAACATTGTGAACATATGAGACGCCTAATTGAATACGGGGAATCATTGGGAATAAAGTATTATTCTCTTACTCCCTCCTATATTCCGGCCCTTGAAGCCCGGTATTCATTTGAAGGGGTTTGAACAAGATGGCAGTCAAAGTAAGTGTGATCATGACAGTTTACAACACCGAAAAATACATAGCCGATGCAATTGATAGTATTCTTCATCAAACTTTCTCCGATTTTGAATTCATTATTATAGATGATGCATCAACAGATGGCAGCAGGGCGATTATCGAAAGTTATAAGGACGAGAGAATAAAAAAGATCATGAATGAGTGCAACCTAGGGGCGGCAGAATCCTCAAACCTAGGTTTGAGGATCGCTGAAGGATCATACATTGCACGGATGGATTCCGACGATTTAAGCAAGCCGGAGAGGTTGATGAAGCAGGTAGCGTACATGGAGGCCAATTCAGAAGTCGATATACTCGGAAGCTGGATTGAATTAGTCGGTGATGAGTCATCCGTACTTAAGTTTTCCAATGATGCTTTGTATAACTATTGTTATCTACTATTTAACCCTAGCGTAGCTCATCCGGCGATCATGATCCGAAAGAGCACTATGGATGCTTATGGGATTCGTTACAATACGGAATATCGCAGTGCAATCGATTTTGAATTGTACTCGCAATTTCCATCTAGTGTCCAGATTCACAACCTGCAGGAGATTCAGTGCATTTACCGTAAGCACGGGGCACAAATGAGCAACGCCAGAATTACTGAACAGCAAATGTACGCTGATCGAGTACGAGCGTCTCTTTTAGGTAAGCTTGGGATTTCGCCATCAGAGCAAGAGAAAAAATTGCATAGAGACATCAGCTTTAAAAGCATTACTGGGAATACAAAAACCTTGCAGGATGCGCATGAATGGCTGCTTAATATTCAAGAGGCCAATCGTACATTCCTTTTTTTTGATTCGAAATCGTTAAGTCATGTTCTTTCAGATTTCTGGTACTCGATATGCCACAGCTTTCCGTTCCGCGGGTTGAATCTATGGAGAACTTATTTCGACTCCCCGTTCAGTTCAAATTATCCTTTGCCCGAACGAGAGTTAAATGTCAACCAGTTGCTAGAAGATATAAGAGGCACCGGTATATCTAGGGTTGCTATTTTTGGGACCGGAAGAATGGGGTGCTTTCTCGCCGACACGTGTCAAACCCATGATTTAGATGTCGTTTGTTTTCTTGATAATAATGGTGCCTTGCACGGAAACATAATTGATGGAATTGAGGTTCGAAATCCGGAAGCTTTGGCTAATTCGGAATCTTCTTCAACTAATATTATTTTGTCTATCGTCGGAGATCATGATCAAGCTCTAATGGAACAACTTAAAGGAATGTTGGGCGCCCTGCATAGAATATGGAACTGGAAAGATTATCGATAAGATTTTTAGGGGGGAGAAAAATTTTAGAACAACAACTTAGTTTGAGAAAATGGATGGATAAGTCTGAACGATATCATCAAGTTTTCGAGAAGGTAAATTTTTTAACGAAAATACAGCGCCCCCCTAAGCTTTCTGTAATCATTATTTCATGGAGGCTTCATCCGGATACGATAACTGCCCTGAGACAATTGCATGCTCAACGGGATCAAGTCGATTTTGAGATTATTTTCGTGAATAACGGAGGAGCGTCTTCTGAATTCGATATGCTCATTGAATATATCGATATAATTATTGAATTAAATGAAAACACGGGGGCCTATTTAGCTAGAAACATCGGTGCGTTATTTTCACAGGCTCCTATCATCTTGTTTTTAGAAGACGATGGAATACCGGACGAACAGCTTATTATCGCTCACTATTTAACGCATCAGAGGTTTGATGTTATCGCAGTTCAGGGAGTGTACCTCTACAAAACGACAAATCTATGGAATGAATTGCAGCATCATTACTATTATGGTAATCGTTTTTTTTCAAGATATTCAGATCTTGAAGGCAATAGTTCATACCGATCAGATGCTTTCTTCAGGGTAGGGGGATGGGATGACGATATCCGTTTTGGAGGTGGAGGGGTAGACCTTGCTATAAGGTTATATGAAGTTTATCCGCTGCTCACAAAGCAACTGTACTCGCCGATTTGCGTTTTGTCCCATGACTACGCAACGGACCAGCAACACTACGATAATAAAAGAGCCAAGCAATTGAAGTCCCACTCAAGGCTAAGCGAGAAACATCGGAATTGGGATCACTGCTTAAGGCTCTGGGATGATCTGTTTGGCAATGAGCAGGCTTTGAAGTGGAACGATAGTTGGTCACTGGAACAAGAGGCAACTTTTAAGTGTGTATCAGAGGAAGTTTTCGAAAGGAACCGTATTAAAGCCAACCAATACATGTATTCGAGATTATTTTTGTCAGATCCGTCGAAATTCAAGGAACATGTGCATCGAATACAGTTATCGCATCGAGTTGCTATATTCGGTGCAGGCGAGTATGGTCAGAAAGTGTATAAAGAGATTGTGGGTTCAGGGGCTAACACAGTTGTTTTTGTTGACAACAATTCAGATTTATGGGGGAAAACAATCGATCAAGCTGCGGTTATTAGCCCCGAAAGTTTAACGAAAAAAGATTACATATTTATTGCTTCTATGTGGAAACGCGAGATTGCCGATCAGCTAAGGTACTACGGATTTGAACCAGGACTGAACTACTGTTACGTTTTGTAACTGCGATCTGCCTCAAAAGAAAAACGAGATCATAATGTCTGAGGTGATGACACTGAACATTACAGTGATTGGAACTGGTTACGTTGGGCTTGTATCGGGAGTCTGTTATGCCGAGACCGGAAACCGTGTTATCTGCGTGGACAATAATCAGCTCAAAATAGATATATTAAATAGCGGTAACGTTCCGATCTACGAGCCAGGGCTCCAGGAGATAATCGACCGAAATGTCAGAGCTGAAAGACTGTCGTTTACATCGCAGTCAACCACGGCTGTGCAGGAAGCCGACATCGTGGTTATTGCCGTTGGAACTCCTCCGTTACCTACGGGAGAGGCCGACCTTCAGTATGTGGAAGCTGCTGCTCGAGTGGTTGCCGAATCTTTAAGAGGCTACACGATTATCGCGATAAAAAGTACGGTCCCCGTCGGTACTAACGATCGCGTCAAACAAATTTTGCTAGAACAAACTTCAGAAGAGTTCGATATTGTTTCGCTTCCTGAGTTTTTGCGCGAAGGAACAGCGGTTCAGGACACGATGCGCCCGGATCGGGTTGTAATTGGCATCGATAATGATCGGGCCAAAGCATTAATGCTAGAACTTCACCTTTCATTTACGTCACAAATTTTGGTTACAGATACTAGGAGCGCGGAAATGATTAAGTATGCATCCAATGCATTCCTTGCGACAAAAATATCGTTTATTAACGAAATAGCCAACATATGCGAAAAAGTAGGAGCAGACGTTGGTGAGGTTGCGAGAGGCATGGGGTTGGATAATCGAATCGGATCGGCTTTCTTGCGGGCGGGAATCGGTTACGGAGGGTCGTGTTTTCCAAAAGACACGAAAGCATTAATCCAAATCGCGGGTAATGTGGAATATGATTTTAAGCTATTGAAATCCGTGGTGGAAGTCAACCAAATGCAACGTTTGAATATCATTCATAAACTGTCTCAAGCATTGGGGACTCTGCATGGGAAAAAAATCGGGATATGGGGTTTAGCGTTTAAGCCTGGGACAGACGATGTAAGAGAAGCTCCTTCTATTGAGATTGTAGAGAAATTGATAGAGCTTGGAACATCAATTCATGTGTATGATCCGGTAGCCATGGATAACTTTCGTACAATCGTCAATCATTCTCAAATCAAATGGTGTTCAGACAAATGGGAGGCTGTTTCCGGGTGCGATGCGGTATGTCTCTTAACCGAGTGGGATGCCTTTGTGAAGATAGATCTGAATAAATTGGCCGCTTTGATGAGTAGACCGATTATGATTGACGGTCGCAACGTTTATCAATCCGAGGAGATGAAAATCGCGGGCATTTCATACTACCCGGTTGGACGTTCAAACACGCATGGCAGGACCGAGAAGAAGATACTGCATCGGGAGGAAGCGATGTGAAGCGTGCAATTGCGATTGTCATATGCAATTGGAATAAGCGGGAAGACTTGCTTACATGTATCGATTCCATCTATCATTCGGATTTTCAAGATTTTGATGTCATCGTGGTAGATAATGCTTCGGAAGACGATTCCGTCGATGCTCTCCGGAGCTCGAGATTTCCTGTAAGAATAATCGAAAACAAGATTAACTTGGGCGGCTCGGGAGGCTTTAATAATGGAATAAAAGCTGCATTAGCAGATGATTATACATATATTCACCTACTGGATAACGATGTGATTCTTGCTCCGGATGCAATTAGGCAGCTATATCAATATCTTGAAATGCACGCGAATGTTGGAATGCTGGGCTCCAAGCTTTTATTGATGGGGGAACCTAATCGATTGCAAGAATACGGGTCGTTCATTAATTGGAATGAGTTTAATATTTCCCCATTGAATAAAGGGGTTATGGACAATGAGGGAATTGCGGAAATCATGGAGTGCGATTACGTGCCGGCATGTTCGGTTATGATTCGGACCGAGGCCTTACGTCATGTGGGTTTAATGGATTCGCATTATTTTATTTATTGGGATGATATCGATTGGGGATATCGAATGAACCGGGCCGGCTATAAAGTAGCCGCATATGGGAAATCTAAAGTATGGCATAAGATGGGAGCGGGCAATCGGACTTCAACGTTTCCAACCTATTATTTTTGGAGAAATCGGATCCATTTTTTTGTCCAATATTGTCCTAGAGAAAGGTTCGATTCTTTGGCTTCGGTATTTTTTAATGAATTGTTTAAGGCTGTTTATTTTAGTCGGCAGCGAAAGCAATACAGTATCGTGCAAACACTGATTCATGCTTTCCACGATGCCGCCGGGGGAATCAGAAACAAAGCGGGTCAAGGTCGAATTCAAATCCGGGAGAACGTTCCCAACCGTTTAGAAGAGCTTCTAGCCGAAAGGGGCGATGCAAAAGCTTTATTGTTGCACGATTGCTCGGACGGCCATGCGCTGCAAGCGATCGTAAGAAGCATCCGTTCGGTGTGGTCCAAGAAGATTTACTTTCGATTGAAGCATCAAACCAAGGAGTGGGTAGCGAATCAATGCGGGAATGTCGAAATTCTGAATGAGGAGTTATATGGAAGTTTTATAAATGTTCAAGCCTGCAATCACTTGTACGACATCAGAAATGAATGGAGTTCGGAAACTGCCGACCTCTATGTGGACAGCTATGGAAATATAGCTGCGACAGAGCAAGACAGAGTCCACTTGCTTCAATACGATAAGGAACTGGAAAGCGCTCAACGGTTGTATTACCCGTTCTTTTTATCCAAATTGTTGGATGCAAAGAGCCAAATGGAAGGAGAACGGGAATGAATCCTCTCGTATCCGTAGTCATGTTAAGCTGGAATCGGTTGGGAGACGTAAAAGAAAGTTTGACGAAGCTCATGGAGCAAGAGTATCAGCCATTGGAGATCATCGTCGTTGATAATGCGTCTAGTGATGGCACGGCCGAAATGGTTACGATGTTATTTCCAGAAGTGACTTTGATTCAGATGGAGAAAAACGTTGGCATTGCTGCATATAATGTCGGATTCGAGAAGGCGAGTGGAGAATATATTCTGATTTTGGATGATGATTCTTTTCCAGCCAAGAACGCGATTAACCGGATGGTCACTAAGTTTCTCGCGGATGATCGATTAGGTATTGTTGCGTTTGATGTAAGGAATTACGAAGCTTATGATCAAGTGAGCGAAGAAACGGGATACTCGGGTTCCGCACAACCGGACAGTTATTTAATGTCATTTAATGGGGCGGGAGCGGGCATTCGTAAAGCCGTTTTCCAAAAGGTCGGTTATTATCCGGAAGAGTTTTTCTTGTATCAAAATGAGCTCGACGTAGCATTGAAAGTACATGATTCAGGGTATAGCGTTCATTTCTTTCCCGATGTCGTGGCCTACCATAAGTATTCTCCGATAAATCGTTCTTCATGGAGAGCCCCTTTCTTCTACACTCGTAACGCTTTTTGGATTCTGTGGAAGCACTATCCTTTAAGGTTGTCGATCAAATATACAGTGGAACTAACATACAAGTGCATGTATCACTCCTTTGAGCAGAGAACGTGGGTGTATATTAAAGCTCTCATAGCTGCGTATAAGGATGTGAATAAATTAAAAGGGAAACGAACGCCTGTTAAAGCTAACGTTGCGGATCGAATGAGAGCGCCTTTGGATATCAATTTTACTTTTTATCGATAGGAGTTGTTAGGTATTGAAGGAGGTATTGATTATCCGCTCCGCTAGCTTTCAACAACTGGACAAAAATCTTCCGGCGATTATGGCTAAATTTCCGGAAACGCGGTTATCCATACTCACCCATGAGCACGGAGTCAAAATCGCCCAAAAATATGCGGATATCGATGAGGTTTTTTCCTACAACTTCCGAAGCGGTTTTAGTTATTTTAAGTGGATTTCGTCGCTTAGGGAAAAGAAATTTGACGCGGTGGTTATGCCGGTAACGAATGTAACGGGAAGCGGATTCGTTAATGTATTTTTGTTCTCGCTAAGAATTCAATGCAGACAGAGATGGATTTGCAATTTGGTTTCCGACTTTACCGAAGTCAAAAAGAGGGATATTTTATTTAAGGCAACAGGCAGTGCGCTATTCAAGCTGCTGTCTCTGTTATTTACGGCAGGTCTTTCGATTTTAACCGTTGCGATGCTGCCAATCCTCTTTTATCGAATCTCCAAAAAGTAGGAAGCAGGTGAACGGATGTGTTTAAGTACATCATAATCGGAGCGGGCTTTGCCGGAGCCACTATGGCCGAGAGAATAGCCGAGGATTTGGGAGAGAAAGTGCTTGTTGTGGAACGGCGAAACCACATTGGGGGCAATGCTTACGATCGATATGATTCTTCGGGCGTACTTATTCATCAATATGGTCCGCATATTTTTCATACTAAAATAAAACGAGTGTGGGATTATTTGTCCCGGTTTACGGAATGGAATTTATACCATCATCGTGTGCTAGGGGCTATAGATGGACAAGAGGTTCCCGTACCGATAAATTTGAATTCCTTGCGTAGTTTGTTGCCGGAAAACATATACGAATCGCTTAGCGATAAACTGGTCGAGCGCTTCGGTTATCATTCTAAAATTCCTATTCTGCGATTGCGCGATAGCGGAGATGATGAATTAAATCGGTTAGCCGATCTCGTCTACGAAAAAGTATTCCTTCATTACACGACCAAGCAATGGGGAGTAAAGCCGGAAGAACTGAATCCTCAAGTTACAGGACGAGTACCGGTTTCTATTACCAGAGACGATCGATATTTCCAAGATCCGTATCAGGGCCTGCCGCGAAACGGATACACTCAACTGTTTATGAAGATGTTGTCTCATCCTAACATTAAGCTGTTATTAAACACAGACTACAAAGAAATCGTTGAAATCAATGATGAAACCACGGAAATTCGCGTGTTCGGCCAGCCCTTTTCGGGCCAAGTGATTTACACCGGAAAAATCGATGAATTGCTCGATTATAAATTGGGGGAGTTGCCCTACAGATCGTTGCGGTTCGAATTCGAGACGTATGCGCAAGAGAAATACCAGACGGTGGGAACGGTTAACTACCCTAATGATTACGACTTTACCCGGATAACGGAGTTTAAACATTTGACGGGTCAGAAACATGCCTATACGACGATTGTAAAGGAATATCCGCAACCGTATGAACGCGAAGTTATAGGCAAAGATGTCCCCTATTACCCGTTTCCAAACGAAGAAAATCATTCTTTATATGCGAAGTACCGTGGCTTGGCAAAGAAATTAAAGCAGATAACGCTGATCGGTAGACTTGCAGAGTACACTTACTATGATATGGATGCCGTTGTTGCCAAAGCATTGAAAGTGTACGATGAAAAGTTTGCAAAAGGCCATGAAGTTCTAGAAACGGAGGATTAAGTTGAAACCTGTCATCTCCGCGTTAATGTCTGCTTTCAATGTAGAACGTTACATTGGAACGACAATCAGAAGCATTCTGAATCAGACTTACGACGACTTTGAGCTTATTATCGTAAATGACGGATCAGATGATCGGACAGGAGAGATCATTCGTCAATACGACGACTCCAGAATCCGCATAGTGGATTTGCCGCAGAACTGCGGCATTGCAGCGGCTCTGAACGAAGGTCTTTTGTTGGCTAAGGGTGACTACCTTGCTAAGGTGGACGGGGATGATTGTTACCACCCCGACCGTTTTTTGCTGCAAAAAGAATATCTTGATCAACATCCCGACATTGACGTTGCAAAAACATTGGTGGAGCACTTTAGCGACGAGGATCACGTTCTTTCGTCAGACAGATTTAATAGCTTGAGAAAATATACGGAGTCTTCCAACAACCTTGCAATTTCACCCGCAGATATTGCACAACAGCTTTATTGGCACAATTGTATTGTGCATAGCTCCGTGATGTATCGCAGACAACTGTTTAGCCGATTCCAGTATAGAGCGTTCCCCATGGGCGAAGATTACGATTTATTCTATCGAATGAATAGAGCTGGTGTTAGAATGGGGACAGTTGAAGAAACGTTGACGTCGGTGCGGGTCACGGATTATTCGACTACGGCTAAACACATAAGCAAGTTTAATTCGGTTGTTGCGGACATTAAGGAAGAGGAGTTGCGGCAACTATTGCATTCGGCTGAAAGGCTTTATTTGTGGGGGGCAGGGAGCTTTGGCCGTGATGTCAAACGTACAATGGAGTCCAGGGGCTTTCGCGTGCACGCTTTTATTGACTCCGACAACGAGAAGGCGGGAACGAATATCGATGGAATATGCGTTGACGTGCCTGATTCTATCGTAAGAGACGGCCATTCCAAAGTGTTAGTATGCTCCCAACCGGGGATGCGGAGTATTGTTAGAGCGCTTGAAGCGAGTGGCTTTGAGCATCTAAAAGACTATATGGTATTTAGATGATGGACTGGAGATAACAATTATGAATACAGCGACTCGGATTCATCACTATGACAGGCATTGGGATGTAGACGCTGTCAGAGTCATTGATTGCAAAAGCTGCGGGTTTATTCACGTGTATCCTGTTCCTTTGCAAGAGGAGCTTCAAGAGTTTTACGAGAATCAATACTACACAAACGTGAAGCCGTTCGATTACGATTCCGTTTCCGAACAATTAATAGCGAACAAAAAAAATGAAGTCAAACAGCATGGAGGATATAAGGCTATCTTCAATAGAGTGTCCAGAATGATTTCGGAGTTCGGCGCCTCTACTCTTCAAATGCTGGATGTCGGTTGTGGGAACGACTTGCTTGCGGCGTATTTTAAAGAAAATCATTGGGACGCTTCCGTCATAGAGCCCAGCAAAGACGCGGCTGCTTATCTACGAAAGTTTGATTTAACGGTTCACGAACAACTGGCAGATGATATAGAGACTTTGGGATTATCCGATTTATCATTTGTGAACATACAGTTTGTACTTGAGCATATTGCCGATCCACGTTCGCTGCTGGAAAAAGTTTATCAGGCTATGTCACCGGGGGGAGTTTTAAGAATCTGTGTTCCAAATGATTTCAGTACCGGTCAAACCGTTTACCAAGAGTATTATAATGAAAAGCTTAGATGGGTAGTACAACCAGACCATATTAACTATTTTTCTTTCACTTCGCTAAGTAATCTCTTGCAGAAATGCGGATTCGATGAAATGTATCGAACTACGAACTTTCCGCTGGAATTCTTGTTGCTTGGCGGATATAACTTTTACGCAGATGAGTCCGCAGCCAAGCAGGTCGGACCGTTTGTTGATAACTTTACTAATGCTTTTATGAAAACGGGAAATTGGAGTAAGTTGTCCAAACTATACGAAGCGCTCGCCCAACTGGAAATGGGAAGATCCATTTACATGTTTGCACAAAAACGTTCTTAACGATCGGGAGCGAGGCATGATGCGGAAAATCCTTTTTACCTCCATTGGCAGAAGAGTACAACTCGTACGTCATTTTACGGAACGACATTGGCAGGTCGTCGGAACCGACCTGGATCCTAAAAATTGCGCAGCGCAGGTTGTCGCACATAGGGTATATCCTGTTCTGCCTGCATCGCATCCTCAGTACACGGAAGCATTGCTTGAGATCTGCATCCGCGAACAGGTCGACGTATTAATTCCGCTCTACGAGCCGGAGTTAAAGATGTTATCTCAAAAGCGAGAGCCCTTTTTAAAGGCGGGAACAAATATCGTTGTTTCAAAGGAAGAGGTATTAGAACAGTGTTTGGATAAATACCGGCTTTATCAATTATTGCGAACGATAAACCTCCCCACACCGGAGACCTATGCGAATACGTCGATTCCCCAAGACAGAAACGTTAAATGGGTCGTCAAGCCAAGGACCGGAATGGGAAGCAAGGACATATATATTGTCCCTTATGAACAAGTCGCTTCCGTAGCCGGGGCTCTTCCTTTTTCAATTATTCAGCGTTTTATTAAAGGACAAGAATACAGCATTGATGTTTATGTAGCCGAGAACGGCCAGGTTCTATCGGTAGTTCCGAGACTTCGCCTAGAGGTTCGATCCGGAGAAGTCAGCAAGTCGATTACCGCTACAGACGATCAGATCACGAACTATACGCTGCAACTGCTTCGTCATTTGAGGTTATATGGGCCGGCGACGATTCAGGGCATTAAAGAAGAGGCCACTGGAATATTTTATTTTATCGAAGTCAACCCGCGCTTCGGAGGAGGCGTGCCACTAACGATGCATGCAGGGATTCCCTATTCAGAATTTGTTGCCGGGAAGTATGAGGCGTCGAAGAACACGCTGCATCCCTACCAATCCGGTTTGAAAATGCTTCGATATGATGAGGCTGCATTTGTAACCGAATGAGGATGAAACCATGGAGAAGAAAAATATATTGATTTATCCGTGTGGGACGGACGAAGGGATAGAATTGAACAGGTCCTTAGGTCAGATGATTCATTATCGGCTATTCGGGCTGGACCAAATCGATATCGAGCATGGGCAGTATATTTACGAGAACTACTTAGGGTCTTTAGATTTGAACCGACCGGATGCGCTTGATCGAATATCGCAACTAGTCGTCGAGTTTAAAATCGACTTCATTTACCCCGCGAGCGTTGAAGCGATTTTAATGCTATCAAAAGTTGGAGTCGTTGATAGAGCCGAAGTCATTGCGCCATCTTATGAAACATGCGTAGCCTGTTCAGATCGGTCAATCGTAATGGCTTCGTTGCGGGGAAGAGTCGACTTTTTCGATTACAACGGATGCGCAGATCCCAGATATATAGCTGTCTGTTATACGGACGAAACCGGCATCTTAAAATTTGTTCGTTCCGTAGATCGCCGAAGGAGTATAATTAAAGAATCGTACTTGGATGAGCATAGCAAGTTGCTATTGCATCAAACCGCAGACACGATTAGCAAGATGCTTAGGCTTCGAGGACCTTGGGTTTTCGGATTTGAAATTTCGAAAGAGGGAGAACCTTTATTAGTTGATATTTCTCCCGGAATCGCCGCCATTATGAGTTTTTTTAGAAATAAAGGTGTGAATTTAGCGACGTTATCTTTATTTGATCGGATGGGTCACAACATTGAGATACGCGATCATCCGCTTGGAATAGAAGCGATCTCAATGAAGGTTGAGCGCTATCGCATTGACTTAGAGTATGATGATGTGTACATTGACCTTGATGATACGATACTGGTAAACAATCAAGTGAATTCATTGATGGTCGCATTCCTCTACCAATGCCGCAATAAAGGCAAAAAGATTCACTTGATTACGAAGCATAGGCATGAGCTTTCAGAGACATTGGAGAAATATAGAATTCATGCACTATTCGACAGTATCATCTGGTTAAAGAGTTTCGATCAGAAGTCTTTACATATGAAATCAGAACGAGCCATCTTCATTGATGATGCTTTTTCCGAACGCAAACAAGTATTCGAACAGCTGGGTATTCCAACCTTTGAGGTCAGTGCAGTGGAAAGTCTAATGGATTGGCGACTATAACCGTTCCAGAAGGGGAGAAATTGATGAACACACCATTCCGGATTGCTGATCGAGCCATCGGCAGCAATCACAAGCCGTTCGTGATCGCCGAGATGTCCGGGAATCATAATCAGTCGCTGGAGCGTGCGCTCGCGATCGTCGATGCCGCCGCGGACGCCGGAGTCGACGCGTTAAAGCTGCAGACGTATACGGCGGATACGATGACGCTGGATATCGATGAAGGCGATTTTTTTATTAGCGATGACTCCAGCCTGTGGAAAGGGGCATCCCTTTACAAACTCTATCAAGAAGCTTATACGCCATGGGAATGGCACAAGCCGATATTCGATCGCTGTCGCGAGCGTGGCATTATTCCGTTCAGCACCCCGTTCGACGAGACAGCCGTCGACTTCTTGGAGAGTCTGAATGTGCCCGCCTACAAAATCGCTTCTTTCGAGAATACGGACCTTCCATTAATTCGCAAAGCGGCCAGAACGGGAAAACCGCTTATCATATCGACTGGCATGGCCACGATAGCGGAGTTGGACGATACCGTAAGAGCCGCTCGCGAAGCGGGATGCGAGCATCTCGTGCTTCTGAAATGCACAAGCACTTATCCGTCTACGCCGGAAAATTCCAATCTATTAACGATGCCGCACTTGAAGCAGCTTTTCGATTGCGAAGTGGGTATATCGGATCATACGTACGGAATCGGCGTCAGCGTGGCAAGCGTTACGCTCGGCGGTACGGTTATCGAGAAGCATTTCACGCTGGCTCGTGCCGACGGAGGCGTGGACTCGGCATTTTCCATGGAACCTCACGAGATGAAGGCGCTCGTGATAGAGTCTGAGCGTGCTTGGCAAAGTCTTGGAGGCATTCAATACGGGCCGACAGAGGCGGAGAAGCACTCCATGACTCATCGCCGTTCCTTGTATGTCGTGAAAAATATAAAGGAGGGTGAAGCTTTCACTGCAGACAATATCCGAGCTATTCGTCCAGGCGCCGGCTTGCCTCCAAAGTATTACGATAAACTTATCGGAAAGACAGCTCGCCAAGATATCACATTAGGGACGCCGCTGGATTGGAATTTAGTATGAGGACTTTAATCGTCATCCAGGCCAGAATGGGGTCTTCACGATTGCCGGGCAAAATTTTAATGCCGCTGGGCGCCAGTTCCGTTCTGGGGTATGTCGTCGATCGATGCCGACTAGTGACTTCCGCCATGGACGTTGTCGTCGCGACATCCCGTTCAGAGCAGGACGATGCCGTCGAACAGTGGTGTGCTCTCCATCGCGTATCTTGCTATCGAGGATCGGAGGAAGACGTGCTCTCTCGCTACGTGGAAGCTTCCGCGCCGTATGCTCCGGATTACGTCATGAGGGTTACGGGAGACTGCCCCTTCATCGACTATGAATTCGCTAGCGATGTGGTGAAGAAGATGAAAGACGAGCCAGCGGACTTCGTGATCTACCCCGATCACGATTTGCTGTTGCCGAGAGGAATCAATGCGGAGCTTATGTCCTTTTCTGCTCTTCTTTCCATGGACAAGCTGGGACGTGAGCCCAGGCACCGGGAACACGTCACTTACTATGCTAAGGAATTTCCGGATGCATTCACTCGAACGCTATTCGAAGTTCCTCCGGCTCTCAGGCATCCGGAGCTGCGCATCACCCTGGACACACCAGAGGATTATGCCCTGTGCAAGGCGATTTCCGAAGCCTTTCCGGACGACATCGCCATTCCTACTTCGAAGGTGATCGCTTACTTGTTGGACAATCCGGACGTTGCAGCCTTGAATGCCCACATCGAACAAAAAGCGGTGATCTAACCTGATGAGATTAGTCGTATTCCGGGTAGATGCTTCCGTATCCATTGGAACCGGGCATGTTATGAGATGTCTGACATTGGCCGATGCATTGAGAGAAAAGGGCTATGGGTCTCTTTTTATCTGTCGAAGGCTTAACGGGAACTTGGGCGACATAATAGAACAACGCGGGTACCGAGTAGAATGGATCGACGAGCATTCCCCGGTACAGTTGGAGCGTTCGCAGGAAGATGCAGCGGCAACGATTCGCATCCTAAAGCAAATGAACTGCTCCGTAAACTGGCTCATTATCGATCACTACGAGATTGGTCATGATTGGGAAGCGCTACTAAAACCTCACGTTAAATACATCATGATCATTGACGATTTGGCCAATCGATCTCACCTGTGCGATATGTTGCTGGATCAGAATCTGCATGCGGATGAAGAAACTCGATATCTGGAACTGGTGCCCCTGCATTGTAAGCGACTAATCGGTCCGCGTTACTTACTGCTGAGTCCTAGCTTCTATTCGCTGAAAAGAAAACTTTCACGAAGGCAAGGGCGTTTGGAGAACTTGCTCGTGTTTTTTGGTGGAAGCGACCCGACGAATGAGACGGTCAAAGCGCTGATGGCGTTGTCGGAATTGGATGTTGTGCCGTCCCACACAACCATAATTATTGGCTCGGCGAACCCTAATAGGAAACATATCGGGGAACTATGCGACCAGATGAATAAAGTTAGCTTACATGTTCAAGTCGATAATATGGCGGAACATATCACACAAGCCGATTTCGCGTTGGGTGCCGGCGGAGTTGCGATGTGGGAGCGGTGTTTCCTGGGGCTTCCTTCCGCAATAACGATCGTAGCAGATAATCAAAAGGTGAGCGTAGACACGGCTGAAAAATACGGAGCGGTATGGAGCCTAGGGTGGCACGATCAAGTGAATCCCGATACTTACAGGAAGATCATTGAACGAGCCCTAAGTTTACCTGAAGAACGAAGGATGATGAACGGCAAGGCGTTAGAACTTTTCGAGAGGGACGAGCGATCCGATCATCCTATTGTGCTTGATGAGATTCTGGCTTTAGAGGGATGATAGCTCTGCAAGTCGAATTTCCTTAGTCAGGAGTCAGCCATACATGGAGAAGATTCGTGTTTTAGCCAAAATAAAAGAAATATACGAACAGAAGCAAAATATCATCCGTTTTCTAAAGGAAATGGATGAGCGAAAGTATAATACGGTCGAAGATATTCGCATCAGTTACGACTTTCAAGCGGGAACTTATACGGATCGATATCACAGAAGATTTGACTTCCTACAAAAGTATGCTGCACAACTGGCACAAACAATAGATCAATTGGGCAATTTTGATACAATATTGGAGGCAGGGGTTGGGGAAGCGACAACCTTGGGGCCATTGCTGTCTCATCTCAATCATTCCCCGAAATCGTCCTTCGGATTCGATATTTCCTGGTCGCGTGTGAAGTACGGAAGAAAGTTCCTTGAAAGCATCGGACAGCCTACTTCGGGGTTGTTCGTTGGCGATTTGTTTAACATCCCGCTTAAAGATAATTCCGTTGACATCGTGTATACGTCTCATTCCATCGAGCCTAACGGTGGAAAAGAACGAGAAGCGCTGGAGGAACTGTATCGCGTAGCGAAAAGGTATGTGGTGCTGCTTGAACCAGATTATGAGCTTGCTGACGACAAAGCCCGAGCCCGAATGATCGAGCATGGTTACATACGCAATCTGCACGGAACAGCGCGCGAACTGGGCTACAAGGTTATTGAACATCGTCTGTTCGACCTTAGCGCCAACGCGCTCAATCCGACCGGCCTACTCATTATCGAGAAGAATGCGACTTCCAATCATAGCGGTTTTCAATGTCCGATTACGAAGACGGATCTGTTCTATAAGAATAATGCTTATTTCTCACAGGAGGCACTGATCGCCTATCCGACATTGGATAACATCCCTTGCCTTCTTCCTGAGCATGCCATTCTCGCAACCAAGTTTTTGGATGAATAAATTCCAGTCGGAGGTCTCTATAAATGAACATTCTACTCACCGGAGGAGCCGGCTTTATCGGCAGATGGGTGACAAAGCGACTTTTGGACGACGGACATGCCGTATGGATTCTAGACGACTTGTCCAACGGACGTAAGGAAAATATAGAAGAGTTTCGCGCTCATCCGGGGTTAAAAGCTTTCGTGAAAGGCTCCATTCTGAACGAAGCTTTGCTTACCGAGTTGTTTGATTCCCACTCCTTCGATATTTGCTACCATCTTGGGGCGTCCATTAACGTCCAGGACTCCATCGACGATCCGCGCACGACCTTCAATAACGATACCGTCGGTACTTTTTATATCTTGGAGCAATGCCGTAAGCATCAGGTCAAAGTCGTATTTATGAGCACCTGTATGGTGTACGACCATTGCACGGACGCTTCGGGAATCTCCGAGCTGCATCCGACGAAACCGGCTTCTCCTTATGCCGGGGCAAAGATTGGCGCCGAGAACATGGTACTGTCCTATTACTATGCGTACGGGCTGCCAACGGTGGTCATTCGTCCTTTCAATACATACGGTCCTTTCCAGAAAACAGGTGGTGAGGGCGGAGTCGTGGCGATCTTCATCAAAAACAAATTAGCCGGAAAGACTCTGAATATTTACGGAGACGGAACGCAGACGAGAGATCTGCTGTATGTGGAAGACGGCGCACGGTTCGTAGTAGAGGCAGGTTACTCGGACGCTGTGAATGGCGAAATCGTTAACGCGGGTTTGGGACGGGATATTTCGATCAATGCGTTGGCCGAACTTGTTGTTGGGGATGCGGAACGTATCGTGCACGTCGAGCATATTCATCCTCAAAGCGAGATTCAAAAGCTGCTGTGCGATTACAGGAAAGCGAGCCGGCTCCTAGATTGGAAGCCCGAGGTTACGTTGGAAGAAGGCATTAGCCGTACTGAGCGGTGGATTCAATCCACGGATTTGATTTAATCGCCGAAGGGGGACAAAAACGTGGCAGGCTCTGACCGTCCGATAAGAAAAAAAATTCTTCCTTATGGTAAGCAGTCGATCGACAAGGATGATATTGAAGCCGTCGTAAAGGTCTTGAAAAGCGATTTTGTTACCCAAGGTCCTGTTATTGAAAGCTTTGAGCGTAAAGTGGCTGAGTATACAGGAGCGAAGTATGCCGTTGCTTTCTGCAACGGCACAGCAGCGTTGCACGGTGCATGCTTTGCGGCCGGGGTTTCTCCGGGGGACGAGGTCATAACGACGCCCATCACTTTTTTGGCCAGCAGCAATTGCGTGCTATATTGCGGAGGGACGCCGGTATTCGCCGATATAAACCTTGATACCTACAATCTTGACCCGGACGAGGTAGCAAATAAGATTACTTCCAGAACGAAGGCGATTATTGCCGTAGATTTTAGCGGTCAGCCGGCCGAGATGGACCGACTGTCGATGCTGGCGAGAGATCAAGGGGTGGTACTTATCCAGGATGCTGCTCATTCATTAGGAGCAACGTTCGGAGGAAGAAAAGTGGGGTCGCTGGCGGATATGACTATGTTCAGTTTTCATCCCGTTAAGCACATCACCACAGGGGAAGGCGGAATCATCACAACGGATAGCGAATTGTTTAGAGACCGTCTATTGTTGTTTCGGAATCATGGTATGACTAAGGATCCTCAGTTAATGGAGCGTAACGACGGGCCGTGGTACTACGAGATGCAATCTCTAGGATACAATTACAGGATGACAGATATTCAAGCGGCGCTTGGGGTTTCTCAGATGGACAAGCTGAACAGGTTTGTCGAACGACGCCGGGAGATCGCGGAGATGTATAATCGGGCATTTGTGAATCAATCACATATTTCGATTCCTTACCAGCACCCCGAAGCAGATTCAAGTTGGCATCTGTATGTCATCAGATGGGCCAATGGGAGAGATCAAGCATTCGAAGAATTACGCCGCCGCAAGATCGGAGTTCACCTCCACTATATTCCCATTTACAAGCAGCCATATTATCAACGTTTGGCTTATGCAGATGCACAATGCCCAAATGCAGAAGACTACTATAAATCGGCAATGACACTTCCCATTTTTTTCGGTATGTCGGATGATGATGTGGGGGATGTAATACATGCGATTTTAGAGACGGCTCGGTTATTGTGAATTATACCTAATCAGCAGTACAGTCTTTACTCACCTAAGCAGGAGTTAGAGCTGATCTTCGTTCAAATCGTCAATTGTTAGGGCAGATGACTGGGGGCTTATTCATGGCTAAAGCGTTTGTAACAGGAGCAGATGGTTTTATCGGAAGTCACTTGACCGAGGAATTGGTAAAAAGGGGTTATGCAGTCAAAGCATTTGCATTCTACAACTCGAATAATTCTTGGGGGTGGTTGGATACCCTCTCTCCATCAATCATGAACGAGGTTGAGGTAGTTACCGGTGATATAAGGGATAGCTACGGTGTAAAGGAAGCAATGAAAGGGACAGATGAGGTTTATCATTTAGCTGCGTTAATTGCCATTCCATTTAGCTATCACTCTCCAGATACTTATATAGATACTAACATTAAAGGGACACTGAATATTTTACAGGCGGCCAGAGAACTCAGGACATCTAGAATACTAATTACTTCCACTTCGGAAGTATACGGTACAGCAAAGTACGTTCCAATAGATGAAAATCACCCCTTTCAAGGGCAATCCCCCTATTCGGCTACAAAAATAGGAGCTGACCGATTAGCGGAGTCTTTTTATAGAAGTTTTAACTTGCCGATTACTATCGTTCGCCCCTTCAATACGTATGGTCCGCGCCAATCTGCCAGAGCGGTAATCCCAACTATAATCGCGCAATTACTTGCTGGAATGAATGAAATCAATCTCGGATCGCTAATTCCGACAAGAGACTTTAATTACGTGAAGGATACTGTTAATGGTTTTTTAGAAATTGCGAGGGCTAGCAGGACTATTGGTGAAGAAATTAACATTGCTACTCAACAAGAGATATCAATTGGGCAGCTTGCAAATGAACTGATACAACAGATAAATCCCAACGCAGTTATTCTCTGTGATGAACAACGGTTAAGACCTGAAAATAGTGAGGTTAATAGACTATTAGGATCTAATGAAAAGATTAAGAGATTAACAAATTGGCGGCCCCAATTCACCTTTGAGCAAGGGCTAGCCGAGACGATCGATTTTATTAGACAAAATTTAGAAAAGTACAAACCTAATATTTATAACTTGTAGGAGGGCAGGCAATGAGCAGAAGGCCAATCCCTCTTTCTGTGCCGAATCTCAAGGGGAGAGAACTAGAGTATGTAACATATGCCATTGAATCAGAATGGGTGTCCACTGGAGGTTCATATGTCGCTGAGTTTGAAAAGAAAACTGCTTCGTATGTAAAGGCCCAAGGCGCAGTATCTGTGCAAAATGGAACGTCAGGGCTACACATCGCACTTCAAATATGCGGAGTAACTCAAGAACAAGAAGTTCTTGTGCCTGCTTTAACATTTATTGCTGCAGTGAATCCCGTGAAATACATTGGTGCAGAACCGATCTTTATGGATTGCGATGATTCCCTGTGTATGGACATGGATAAGCTATTGAGGTTTTGTCAGGAAGAATGTAACTTTGTAGATGGCAAGCTTATTAATAAAAATACTAATAAGCATATTGCAGCTGTCATAGTTGTTCATGTATTTGGTAATATGGCTGACATGGAAAAAGCGATGCAAATCGCAGAAAGCTTTAATTTGAAGGTAATTGAGGATGCCACAGAAGCATTGGGGACCTACTACACCAAAGGACGACTTGCCAACAGGTATGCTGGAACAATAGGAACAGTGGGGGTCTATTCATTCAATGGGAACAAAATAATAACTACAGGAGGTGGTGGGATGATTGTGTCAAATGATGAGGAACTTCTGAAGAGGGCACAGCATCTCACAACGCAAGCCAAAACTGATGAGGTATATTACAAACATGATGAAGTAGGTTACAACTATAGAATGACTAACCTACAAGCCGCATTGGGCCTAGCTCAGATAGAACGATTGGAAAGCTTTATCGAAATGAAGCGAAAAAATTATGAGTTTTACAAAAAAGAAGTACAAACAATTGAGGGACTTTCCTTGCTTGAATTTAATGACGGGATCAGAAGTAACTATTGGTTTTATGCTTTGTATATTCAAAATGAATATCCGCTTAACAGAGATGAGCTAATGAAGTATTTCCACACGAACAGGGTGCAGGTCAGACCTATCTGGGATTTGATTTGCAATCAGAAACCATATTTGGAGAATCAAGCATTCAAGATTGAGAAGGCTAAGCGATACCTGAAACATGTACTAAATCTTCCATGTAGCTCAAATTTAAGCGAGGATGACGCAGGCTACGTTGTTGGATGCTTAAAAAATGTACGCTAACTGAATTAGGGGATTATCGGGGGGGATAGTTGTGGAAGTTAAAGACTTCTTAGTTGACGAACATGCAACGGTGGTCGAAGCGATGGAGTTGTTGGATAAGGTTGCAAAAAAAATTTTATTCATTGCGAGTGAGGGACGTCTTGTTGCAGCAATAACCGATGGAGACGTTAGAAGATGGATATTAAAAAAAGGAAGTCTTGACGCCAAAGTTAAAGAGGTTGCCAACTATAATCCCAAATATATTCATGAGGAAGATAGAGTAGCCGCCAAAGAAGTAATGCGAAAGAATTCCATTGAGGCCTTGCCCGTTGTAAATGATGAATTAATGATTATATCAGTTGTTTTATGGAATGATGAGGAAATAGGTGTGCGTAAAAAACTACAAGTTCCTGTCGTGATTATGGCGGGGGGATTGGGAACAAGGCTTTACCCTTACACAAAAATATTACCCAAACCCTTAATACCTATTGGAGAGGTTCCGATTGCAGAGCATATCATGAATAAGTTTTATGAATATGGCAACGATCAGTTCTATCTGGTTGTAAATCATAAGAAGAATATGATTAAAGCTTATTTTAGTGAGATCAAGAAGAATTATAGTGTTAATTACGTGGATGAGGAGTTGTTCTTAGGTACTGGCGGCGGATTAAGCTTATTGAAGGGAAAAATAGATACGACATTCATTCTAACCAATTGCGATATTTTAATAGAAGAGAACTATGAAAAAATATTTAACTACCACAAACTGGAGGGCAATCTAGTTACTATGGTTTGTTCTCTTAAAAATATAAAAATTCCTTATGGCGTGATCGAGTTCAATGAGAATGGTGATATCTGCGAGATGAGAGAAAAACCCGAGTTATCTTTTTTTACGAATACCGGAATGTATATCGTCGAACCAAGAATAATTGAAGAATTGGAAAAAAATCAATCGGTTGATTTTCCAGATATTATTGAAAAATACAGACTGACTGGTGAAAAGATTGGCGTATATCCAATTAGTGAGAGGGCATGGCTTGATATGGGGCAGTTGGATGAGATGGAAAGAATGAGGAAAAGGCTTGAACGAGATGACTAAGAAGATTCTATTAGTCGGCGGAGGCGGACATTGTAAATCCGTACTTGATTCATTGATAAACACTCATCAGTATTCTGAGATTGCCGTAGTGGATAAGCCCTCCAAGGTTAATGAGAAAGTATTATATGCACCAATTATTGGAGGAGATGAAGATTTAGAACGATTATACTACGCGGGCTTTAAGTATGCTTTTGTATCGGTTGGCAGTATCGGAGATACTAGTCTTCGTCGGAAGTTGATGGAGACTATTGAAGCTATAGGGTTTGTAATGCCGAATATTATAGACCCGACTGCGATTATAAGTCCTTACGTTGATTTGGCCCAAGGAATATTTATAGGGAAACGTTCAGTTGTTAATGTAGGTTCAGTTATTAATAAAGGGGCTATTATAAATACCGCCGCAATAATAGAGCACGATTGTGTTATTGAAAAGCTTACTCATATTTCTCCGGGGGCCGTCCTAAATGGTGGTGTGCATGTCGGGGCGTATACGTATATTGGTGCAAATAGTGTTGTTAAACAACAGGTGGCCATAGGCTCAAATGTAATCATTGGAATGGGAAGTGTTGTTCTTAATGATATCGAAAACAACGTAGTGGCATACGGGAATCCGTGTATGAAGGTTTCGAAATGAAGGAGAGGAATTGAATGGAGAGGAGAAAAATATGTATTGTAACTGGAACAAGGGCCGAGTATGGATTGCTGCAAGGGTTAATGAGGGAAATAAAGAATGACAACGAATTGCACTTGCAAGTAGTAGCTACTGGGATGCACCTTGCTCCAGAATTCGGTTTAACCTATAAGACGATTGAACAAGATGGATTTAAGATTGATGTTAAAGTAGAAATGTTAATGTCTAGTGATTCACCTGTTGGTATTACCAAATCAATTGGTTTGGGAACGATTGGATTTGCGGATGCGTTTGAACAATTGAAACCGGATGTTTTGGTATTGTTAGGTGATAGATATGAGATTCTAGCAGCCGCTCAAGCAGCTATGATTGCAAGGATACCCATTGCTCATGTGCACGGGGGAGAGACGACCGAAGGTCTGATAGATGAGGCGATTCGCCATTCGGTGACAAAAATGTCGCAGTTGCACTTTGTTGCTGCTCTACCTTATAAACAGCGAGTGATTCAGTTGGGGGAATCCCCAGAAAGAGTTTTTAACTTCGGAGCCCTTGGGATTGATAATATAACTAGAATGAAATTATTAAGTAAATCAGAGTTCGAAGAATCAATAGACTTCACTCTTGGTATAATGAACTTTCTAGTCACCTATCATCCGGTTACCCTAAGCAAGGCGGGGGTAATCCAATCATTCCAAGCGTTACTCTCATCACTGGACGAATTCCCGGATGCGCATGTCATTTTTACTAAATCTAACTCGGATACAGAGGGGAGAACGATTAATCATATGATCGACGATTACGTTGCTAACCATTCGGAGAGGGCCGCCGCATACACTTCATTGGGTCAATTAAAATACTTAAGCGCAATTCAACATTGTGATATTGTGATTGGAAATTCGTCAAGTGGGTTAATTGAAGTGCCTGTATTTAAAAAGGCAACAGTTAATCTTGGAGCTAGGCAGAACGGAAGATTGAAAGCAGATTCCGTTATTGACTGCCAAGAAACGAAAAGCGAGATTGTAGCGGCAATAAAAAAAGCAAGTTCATTCGAGTTTCAAACGATCCTTGAAAAGGTCACCTCTCCGTATGGGAACGGGAATGTTGCGGGACAGATTAAAGATATATTAAAAGAGGAAAATCTAGACGGAATACTGATGAAAAAATTCTATGATCTGGTGAGTCTATCGTGAGAATTTTATTTATTGGTTGTGTCAAATTTAGCTATCATACACTTCAACATTTGTTAAATATTCAATATTCTAATGTTGAAGTTGTTGGAATAGTTACCAAAGAGAACTCGCCTAGCAATTCTGATTTTCAATCACTTGAACCGCTTGCAGTCGAGTATAACATTCCTTATTTTTTCGCACAAAAAAACGACCAAAATTCTATGCTTGAATGGATTAATAAGCTGAGCATAGATGTTATCTATTGTTTTGGATGGTCATATTTATTGAAAAACCAAATACTAAATTCCTCTAAAATGGGGGTTATTGGATATCACCCAACTCCTCTTCCAAAAAATAGAGGGAGAAATCCTATCATTTGGGCACTGGCTCTAGGTCTGGAAGAGACTGCCTCTACATTTTTCCTTATGGACGAAGGTGCGGATTCCGGAGATATCATTAGTCAACGAACCGTTATCATTAAAGAAGAGGATAACGCAAGAACACTCTATGATAAGCTTACACAAGTTGCTCTGGAACAAATAAGCGAGTTTACTTTTCAATTGGTAAATCACCAACTTACAAGGACACCTCAAGACCATGCGAAAGCAAATTATTGGAGAAAACGCTCTAAAAGGGATGGGGAAATTGATTGGAGAATGAGCTCTACGTCAATTTATAATTTGATCCGTGCGTTGACCTATCCATATCCAGGAGCCCATTTTACAACAAATGGAGATGAGGTAAAGGTATGGAGGGCAGAGCTAGCCAGTGCAAGGAATATGGACAATTATGAGCCTGGAAAAATTATTAAAGTCGAAGGCGCTCGAATTACGATTAAATGCGGCGAGGGAACCATAGTACTCCTAGAGCATGAATTAAAGCAAATACCCAGAGAGGGAAGTTACCTATGAAAAAAGTACTGGTAGTTGCTCCTCATCCGGATGACGAAACTTTAGGATGTGGAGGCTCGCTGCTTAAGCACAGGGATAACGGAGATGAAATTCACTGGTTAATTATTACGGGGATATCTGTTGAGGAAGGTTTTACTGCGGAGGCAGTATCAAAAAGGGAAAAGGAAATAGAACTGGTGGCAAATGCCTTTCGATTTGCTTCAATTTGCAAACTAAATCTGCCGACTACGAAACTGGATACAATTCCAACAAGGCAAATTGTTAGCGACATCGGAAAATTTGTTCAACAAGTTGAGCCGGAAATTTTATATCTTCCTTATCGCGGAGACATTCACACCGATCATAAATATGTTTTTGACGCAATGATGTCGTTTACAAAATGGTTTAGATATGATTCTATTCGACGAGTATTATTATACGAAACATTATCTGAAACCGAGTTTGGGATTAATCCCGATAATAATGGATTTAGACCAAATGTCTATATTACGATAGAAAACTATGTGAATCAAAAAATAGAGATAATGAACATTTTTAGTAGCGAGGTCGGGGAGTTCCCTTTTCCTAGAAGTGAGGAATCCATAAGAGCACTTGCTGCTTTTAGGGGGACAGCGTCCGGATCCAAAGCCGCAGAAGCATTTATGTTGCTGAAAGAGGTGAATTGATTGAGAAAGACTTATATTATTGCTGAAGCTGGCGTTAATCATAATGGGTCTATGGATACTGCCAAGGAACTGATAAACGTTGCAGCAGAAGCTGGGGCAGATGCAGTAAAGTTTCAAACCTTCAAGTCAGAGAAGATCGCAAGCAAGCAGGCTCAAAAGACACAATATCAAACCATGACAACAGACCAACGTGAATCCCAATTGGAAATGTTGAAAAAATTGGAACTCGATTTAGACGCTCACAGGATTCTTATTGATTACTGCAAAACCAAACGTATCGAATTTTTGTCTACACCATTCGATTTGGACAGTGTAGAATTGTTGGCAGGACACTTTAATGTACCGATTCTAAAAATCCCTTCTGGAGAAATTACGAATGGTCCATTATTATTGAAAATTGCGCAGACAAAAAAGCCTGTGATCATGTCAACTGGCATGAGTAACATTGCTGAAGTGGAGATGGCTCTATCTATTCTAGCTTTCGGTTATTTAGATCAGCGTGAAGAACCATCCTTAAAGAATTTCCTCAAAGCATATGTAACAAACGAAGGCCAAGCGTTATTAAGAGAAAGGGTTTCATTATTGCATTGTACAACAGAATACCCCGCTCCCTTTAACGAAGTTAATCTGCGAATGATGGATACTCTGCACCACACATTTAATTTACCGGTTGGTTACTCAGATCACACATCTGGAATAACGATTTCTATTGCTGCAGTAGCTAGAGGTGCGCAAGTAATTGAGAAACATTTTACGTTAGACAGAAGCATGCCGGGGCCAGATCACAAAGCTTCGTTAGAGCCAAGAGAATTGGAACAAATGGTTCAGGCAATCCGAGAAGTCGAAGTTTCTTTGGGAGATTCCATAAAAAGACCATCGTTGTCGGAACTGAACAATATGGAAGCGATAAGAAAAAGCCTAGTTGCAGCAAAAGATATAAAAAAAGGTGAAATCTTTACAAAAGAAAATTTAACAATTAAACGTCCCGGCACAGGAGCATCACCTATTCATTACTGGGATACTCTAGGAAAGGTTGCGGTAAACGATTTCTCAGAGGACGAGGAAATTTTACCATGTTGAGGTGAAGCAATGCGAAATATTGCTGTCATACCTGCAAGAAGTGGTTCAAAAGGGATAAAGGATAAAAATATAAAATTATTAAACGGTAAACCACTTATTGCATATACAATTGAAGCGGCTAAAAGAGCAAACGTATTTGAAGAAATATTTGTATCAACAGATTCTAATCAATATGCTAAAATTGCGCGAGAATATGGGGCGAGTACTCCCTTTTTGAGAAGCGCAACATCCGCATCGGATCAAGCATCTTCATGGGAGGTCGTTAAAGAGACCATTGAAAACTATAGAGAAAGAGGGATTGAGTTCGATACGGTGGCATTGCTCCAGCCAACTTCCCCACTCAGAGGGGCTTCTGACATAATAAATGGTTATGAAATCATGTCGGTGAAAAACGCCAATAGTGTAGTTTCGGTTTGTGAAGTGGATCACTCTCCGTTGTGGAGCAACATACTTCCAGGTGACCATTCACTTGTGAATTTTTTAAGACCGGAATTAGTAAGGCTCCCCAGACAGGAACTGCCAACACACTATCGCATTAATGGTGCATTGTACATAGTAAGATCAGATTATTTCATGGTTAGTGATAATATATACAAAGAAAAAAGCTTTGCTGTCATTATGTCAAAGGAGAATTCTATTGATATAGACGATGAGCTAGATTTTAGAATTGCAGAAGCATTGATGAAGTAGGATGCACCTTTGCAAACTATACCATACTAATGAAAGAGGCTAAAATATGAATCGAAGTTATTACCTCAAATCATTTTTAAACCATTTTTGGCTAAGACCTGAAAATGCTTTACTACTATCTTTGAGAGCCGAGTCTTACTGGAAAACGATTAAAGACATACAAGGGGTTTCGGAAAAAATTGATATTTCATGCGGGGATGGAATGTTTTCGTTTCTAACTTTCGGAGGGCAAATCTCTCCAGAGTCAGATATGTTTAAGACAATTAAGTTTGGAAAAAGAGAAGGACAATTTGATTCTTTTGATTATTTTGATGATACATACCAAGTCAAGGTCATTAAGAATCCTGAAATCTATTATGACTATGGAACCGATTGGAAGGAGTCTTTAATTAAGAAGGCTGCCATGTTGGGGTTTCATAGAAAAAAAATGTTGGTTCACGATAATGAGCAAGCTCTTCCGTTTTCGGATGAGACTATGGGCTACGTTTATTCCAATAGTAGTTATTGGGTTCAAAGTTTCGAGCAACACATCAAGGATTTAGTGAGAATTGCCAAACAGGATGGGTATATTGTTCTGCAAATCAAGAATGATAATATTAAGAAGCTTTCAGCAGCTAACTATGCTCCGCTCATGGGAGAGAAATTTCACAAAATAATTGACGCTGGCCGCGCATCAACTTGGAAAGGGTTGAGATCAAGGCTGGAGTTATTAAACTTTTTTAATTCCATGGAGGATGTTGAAATCGAAAGCGTTGAGCCAGTGTATGGGGATGTACTGGGTCTGATTTGGGATATTGGTTTGAGACCGCTCTTCAACCCATTAGCTAAAATGGCGAACAAATTAAGTGATTTTGAGAGAGTGGAGATTAAGAGCGAATGGAATGAAATAATATTTAACCTTTTTGAAGAATTGATTAACCAATACAAACCGACCGATGAACAGGCCATGGAGCATACATTTGTATTAAGAAAGCGATAATCAGCTATACTCTTGCTGGAAGCCTGCAACCCATGCTTTATGACTATCACTAACTAGGTAGAAAACATCGTTTAATTAAGTTTGCAAATCGTTGATCACAGACGATAATATGCTTTAAGTAATACAGCTCGGTGAAGGTTACGCGATGATCATAAGTACAAACACCGCAACGGTGACACCGCTTACAAAAAAATCATTGACACCAATCTTTACCTGATGTTATATTCGGGATGTGGGCTGGGTATAGATACCTATGTCTAACGTCATTTGAATATGAAGGGAATGTTTAACACATGCAAGGTAAAGTAAAATGGTTCAATGCAGAAAAGGGTTACGGTTTCATTGAAACCGAGCAAGGTGGGGACGTGTTCGTTCACTTCTCGGCTATTCAAATGGACGGTTACAAAGCGCTTGAAGAAGGCCAATCGGTGGAATTCGACATCGTACAAGGCGCAAGGGGTCCTCAGGCGGCTAACGTTACCAAACTGTAATCATAACGGCAGATCGCCGAACTAACATACAAAATGTTGCATGATGTTACGCTCCCCCTCCCTCAGTGGAAACCAGGGGGAGTTTTTTTGTTAGAAAGCTGGGTTCCAATCAATTGACAATTTCGAGCGATAGTACTTAGGGGGGGATAAGATGTATTCAGTTCGTGGTAAATTAATGAAAGCAAAGAGATTAGCCGTATTCGGTACGGGGAAGGGCATGAGAGAGAAACTAAATACAATCTTGATGTTTCAAGATAAATTGGTATGTTTTGTAGACCGATATTCCAAAGATGATTTTATGGATAAACCTGTTGTAAGTATTAACGAAATCCCCGACGATGTCGATACCATTTTAATTGCGAGTTCATTTTATGATGAAATATACCGCGACTTAATAGAGTTATATCCCAATAAGGTATACGTATCATTATACGGACATATTGAATTGATTGGTCGTATTGGAAAGCATACATATGGAGCGAATGTTAATACAATAGAAAATCCGGTTCTTATTAATTCAATCGGTGCATTTTGCTCAATTAACGAACACGCGAAAGTGGGAACTATAGGCAACCATGTTACAGAATCAATTAGCACTTTCCCACTCGGTAGATTGGTTGAAAATCACAAGCCTTCGCAGGTTTTTAACAAAGAACAAAAAATCACAATTGGAAATGATGTATGGATAGCTACAAACGCAATTATATTGCCGGGAGTCACTATCGGAGATGGAGCGGTCATTGCTGCAGGAGCGGTGGTCACCAAGAATGTTCCACCCTATTCTATATGCGGTGGTGTACCGGCAAAAGTAATAAAGTATCGTTTTGAGCAACCGGTAATTGAAGCACTACTAAAAATTAGATGGTGGGAATGGGGAGACGAGAAAATAATCGAAAATATCGACTTGTTTTATAATGTGGAGCATTTCATCTATACCCACGTGGAGAAATCCACCGAGTAGGTTGTTAGATGCATGGGATGGAAAAATTTATTTTGCAAAGACTGTTGATATTTTTATGATTTGATTCGTCTAAGTTTTCAAAAAATTCAAAATTATTAACTGAATGTTTTGAATCGCCCATCTCAGATGTGATATGATGTAGGTAAGCAAAGGAGGAGTTGCCCCATGAAATACAACATTCGAGGTCAGCGTATGGAAGTCACCGATGCATTAAGAGAGTACGTGGAGAAGAAGCTGAGTCGTCTGGACAAGTATTTTGAAACGCCTCCGCAATCCGATATCAATGTAACCTTGAGCGTCACCAAGGGCCACCAAGCCATCGAGGTTATGATTCCGCTTCCGGGAGCGATGCTTCGCGCCGAAGAGAAACGGGACGACATGTACGCTTCGATCGACTTTGTAGTGGACAAACTGGAAAGACAGATTCGCAAGCACAAGACGAAGATCAACCGCAAATTCCGCGAGCCGGGATCTGCCAGGGCTTTGTTCAAAGAAGACTTCGGCAACGGAAGCGTGTCGACGTTGGCTCGCGAAGAAGACGAGAACCTGGAGCTCGTACGGACCAAACGCTTCAACCTGAAGCCGATGGACGTCGAGGAAGCGATTCTGCAGATGAATCTCGTCGGACACAACTTCTACGTGTTCGCGAATACCGACACGAAGGAAGTGAATGTCGTTTACCGTCGGGACGACGGCAAATACGGGCTGATCGAAGCCCAATAATCCCTATCGAACAATCCAGCCTCGGCGATCCCGCCGGGGCTTTTTAGTGGCTGCGCATCTGCGCAGCCGGCCCACCTCCAAGACAGCTGCCTCTTCTCTCGAAGTACAAACCATCCCGACTTCTCTCCAATATGATGAAGAATGAGGGCCACAAAGGTAGCTAAGGCAGCGGAGGAGGCATGAAAGTTGAGCAGTTTCTGGAACGGCCGCAAAGTATTGATCACCGGCCACACAGGGTTTAAGGGGAGCTGGCTTGCGCTGGCGCTGTCACGGCAAGGAGCGATACTGAGCGGTTACGCACTAAGCCCCCCAACAGACCCGAGCCTATACCATTTGAGCAAAATCGGCGATATTGCAGCGGATCGACATGGAGATGTGAGGAGTTTAGACAATCTGCAGAAGGCTGTCCTTCAATCCGAGCCGGAAGTCGTATTTCATCTTGCCGCCCAGCCTCTCGTTCGCCGTTCATATGCAGATCCGACCGCGACATTCGACACGAATGTGATGGGAACCGTTAATCTGCTGGAATCCGTCAGAAACTGCCCTTCCGTTCGGGCGGTCGTCATAGCGACGACGGACAAAGTTTACGAGAATCAAGAGTGGATATGGGGATACCGGGAAAATGAACGTCTCGGCGGCAAGGATCCCTACTCGGCGTCGAAGGCGTGCGCGGAACTGGCGGTTCGTGCTTATGCGGAGTCCTATTTTCCGGAGGACCGTTATCGGATTCACGGAGTGGCAGTTGCGACCGCGCGAGCGGGCAACATTATCGGCGGCGGAGATTGGTCTGAAGACCGTCTCGTTCCGGATTGCCTGCAAGCGTTGCAGGAAGGGCGGGAGATCGTCCTTCGGCATTCGCCGGCGACGCGCCCATGGCAGCATGTGCTTGCACCTGTAGAAGGGTATATGCGATTGGCGGAATTTCTATACAAGGAGGGTCCTGCGTACGGAGGTGCGTGGAATTTCGGTCCGGGGGATCGCGATGTCCAAAGCGTTGGCCATATCGCGGACCAACTTCGGCGGATGTGGGGAACGGACGCAGCCGTCTCCGCACCGGATCAGTCGAATCCGGGCTGGCCGGAAGCCAGCAGCTTAAAGCTGGATAGTTCCAAGGCCGGAGTCCGGCTCCATTGGCGTCCGCGGTGGGGCTTGCACACTTCGCTCCTCAAGACAGTGGAATGGCACAAAGCCTATTTGCAGGGTGAAAATATTGCCGACCTGTGTCTCCGCCAGATCGCCGAATACGAGGGGGGAGAGTCGACATGACGATTCAACCAGGTTCGATATGGCAGGTCAACTGGAGAGGGGAACGGCGGATCGCGATTGCGCTGACCGACAGCGACGAAAGCGGAGAGGCCCAGTTTATGATGCTGAATTACGGAGTGGAACCGGATAACGCGACCGCTGCACAAATCTCCGCAGACAAAACTTACACGATCCACATTGATCAAACCGAAACCTTCCTATCCCAGGCCGACAACCGGGTTCTAGAATTCCTTTTAAGAAAACGGGTACTTATCGAAACAACTCGTCATTACCGCATCAAGCACGCAGCAAAACCTCCTTTCTCACCTGGACGGCCGATATCCTATGGAGGACGCTTCTATGATGAACGCGAAGTACTCAGCCTGGTCGATTCGTCGCTGGACTTCTGGCTGACAGGCGGCAGGTACGTGGAGCGCTTCGAGCGAGAACTCGCTGCATTTCTCGGAGTCCGATATGCGTTGGTGACGAACTCCGGTTCCTCCGCCAACCTGCTCGCTTTCATGGCGCTGACCTCTCCGATACTGAAGGACAGGAGAATACGCAGAGACGACGAGGTTATCGCGGTGGCGGCTTCTTTTCCGACGACGGTGAATCCGATCGTACAGTTCGGAGCTGTGCCCGTGTTCGTCGACATCGATCCGGAGACGTACAATATCGACGCCTCTCGCCTGGAAGCCGCACTGAGTGACAGAACGAAAGCCGTCATGATCGCGCACACGATGGGCAACCCGTTTGATCTGCAGCGCGTTCGAGAGTTTTGCGACAAGCATCGGCTATGGTTGATCGAGGATAATTGCGATGCACTCGGCTCAAAGTATTTTTACGACGGACAGTGGCGCTTGACAGGAACGATCGGCCATATCGGCACATCCAGCTTCTATCCTCCGCATCACATCACAATGGGGGAAGGCGGCGCCGTATACACGAACGATCCTCGGTTGAAACGGGCTATAGAGTCGTTCCGTGATTGGGGACGGGATTGCTGGTGCGCTTCTGGCAAAGACAATACGTGCGGAAGGCGCTTTTCTCAGAAGTTCGGAGAGCTTCCAGAGGGTTATGATCACAAGTATGTATACACTCACTTCGGATACAACCTCAAGATTACCGATATGCAGGCTGCCGTAGGTTGCGCGCAGCTTGAGAAGCTCCCCGGGATCGTCGAGGCCAGAAAAAGAAACTGGAGGATGCTGTACGAAGGTTTGCTGCCATTGGCGGATTTTTTTCAACTGCCCAGAGCGACCGACAACTCCGATCCTAGCTGGTTCGGGTTCCTCCTGATCGTACGGGATAACGCGCCATTCACGAGAGAGCGGATCGTCCGCCACCTTGAAAATAAGGGGATTCAGACGCGCATGCTGTTCGCGGGAAATCTGCTGAGACAGCCCTTGTTCGACGAGATGAGAGCATCCGGCACAGGGTATCGCGTCGTCGGAGAGCTGACGCACACGGACAACGTTATGAACCGTTCTTTCTGGCTTGGCGTGTACCCCGGTTTGCGGACGGAAGAGATCCATTTTATCGTGGAGGAAATTCGTCGATTCGCGCTGTCAAAAAATTAATTTGATCTCGGAGTCTGTCCATGGTAAGCTAAATTCAACAAACACTCGGACGCGAAGCACGCGCCGCTCGACTTCCTCGCGGAGAGTTGGGCGGCGTTTTGGCTTCCAACCAGCGATTATAAGATTAATAATTTCAGGGAGGGAATCAAATGGACGAAACGAAGGAAATCCTGTTAGCGATTAAGCACAGTGTAGAAATGATGGATGCGAAGATCACCAGAATCGAGCACGACATCACGGGGCTTAAAACGGATGTATCTGGGCTTAAAGCGGATGTATCTGGGCTTAGAACGGATGTGGCTGAACTCAAATCGGACGTGGCCGTACTCAAATCGGACGTGGCCGTACTCAAATCCGACTCCGCTGATCTCAAGAAAGGCCAGCTTCGCCAAGAGCGCCTGCTCGAGACGTTGTGTCTTCGTTCCCTGGAGCAGGAGACGATCGTCCGCGACCTGCAACTGAACAAATAAACGCAAGACTCTTGCCATTTCTCCTGCCCGCCTCCTCGCGAGGCTATTTTTATGCCCGAATGACTTCCATTTCCAGCCCGGCTTCCTTGCCCCAATACCCCCGAACTGATAAAATGTAAAGATATAGTTAGCCCGCGAGAGAGAGGGGTACATTCGATTATGATGGGACTTGTCAAAAAAATATTCGGAGATGCCAATGAACGAGAGGTGAAACGGCTTCTCAAGACCGTCGAGCGAATCAACGGCCTGGAATCTTCCGTTTCCTCGCTAAGCGATGATCAGCTTCGCGCGAAGACGGACGAGTTCCGCGGACGCATCGCCAAAGGCGAGTCCTTGGACGATATTCTGCCCGAAGCGTTCTCCGTCGTGAGGGAAGCGTCCAAGCGCGTGCTTAACATGCGTCATTTCGACGTACAGCTCATCGGGGGCATGGTGCTCCACCATGGCAAGATCGCGGAGATGAGAACCGGCGAAGGGAAGACGCTGGTCGGAACGCTCTCGGTTTACTTGAACGCGCTGCAAGGCGAAGGCGTTCACGTCATTACGGTCAACGATTATTTGGCTCAGCGCGACAGCGCGCAGATGGGGCAGATTTATACGTTTTTGGGCATGACGGTCGGCTGTAACCTTCACGGGCTTTCCCATGAGGAGAAACAGGCGGCTTATGCGTGCGACATCACCTACGGCACGAACAACGAATTCGGCTTCGACTACCTGCGCGACAATATGGTCCTGTACAAGGAGCAGATGGTTCAGCGTCCTCTTCATTACGCCATCATCGACGAAGTCGACTCCATTCTGATCGACGAAGCGCGTACGCCGCTCATTATTTCCGGACAAGCGCAGAAATCGACCGAGCTGTACTACGCGGCCGACCGCCTCGTTAGCAAGCTGAAGGAAACTGAAGATTTCACCGTCGACATCAAGCTGCGCACGATCTCGCTTACCGAGACCGGCGTGACGAAGGTCGAGAAAGCCTTCAACATCGACAACCTGTTCTCGCACGAGCACGTCACGCTTAACCACCACGTGAACCAGGCGCTGCGCGCCCGTTATATTATGAAGCGGGACGTCGATTACGTCGTTCAGGAAGATGAAGTCGTCATCGTCGACGAATTCACCGGACGTCTGATGGCCGGCCGCCGCTATAGCGAAGGCCTCCACCAGGCAATCGAAGCGAAGGAGCAGCTCACCGTCCAGAACGAGAGCATGACGCTCGCGACGATCACGTTCCAGAACTACTTCCGGATGTATCGCAAGCTGGCCGGCATGACCGGTACGGCGAAGACGGAGGAAGAAGAGTTCAAGCGCATCTACGGCCTCGAGGTCATTCAGGTGCCGACGAACCGTCCGATGGTCCGCAACGATATTCCGGACGTCGTGTACAAGTCCGAGAACGGCAAGTACAAGTCTGTTGTCGAAGAGATCGTCAAGCGGCACGCGACGGGGCAGCCGGTGCTCGTCGGCACCGTCTCGATCGAGAACTCCGAGCGCATCTCGGAGCTGCTTAAGAAGAAGGGCGTCGCTCACCAGGTTCTCAACGCCAAGTATCATGCCGAGGAAGCGGCCATCATTTCCAACGCGGGTCAGTACGGCGCGGTTACAATCGCAACGAACATGGCTGGACGCGGTACGGACATTCTGCTGGGCGACGGCGTCGCCGAGAAGGGCGGCCTTCACATCATCGGTACGGAGCGCCACGAGTCCCGCCGGATCGATAATCAGCTTCGCGGCCGCGCCGGCCGTCAAGGCGACCCGGGCTCCTCTCAGTTCTACCTGTCGATGCAGGACGAGCTGATGAGAAGGTTCGGCGCCGACAACATTATGGGCATGATGGAGCGCCTAGGCTTCGACGAGGAGTCCCCAATCGAGAGCAAGCTGATTACGCGTGCGATCGAATCGGCCCAGAAGCGGGTCGAAGGCAGCAACTTCGATACCCGCCGGATCGTCCTTCAGTACGACGACGTCATCAACCTGCAGCGGGAGAAAATTTACGGAGACCGCCGTGCGATTCTGAACGCCGACAATATTCGCGACATCGTCTCCGGCATGATTCGCTCCGTTATCGCCAAGTCGGTGGAGAGCCATTGCTCCGACAACGACGTGCCGGAAGAATGGGATCTGGACAGCTTGGTCGCCTATGCTCATTCCCACTACTTGCCTGAAGATCGCTTGACCAAGGACGATCTGTGGGGCAAAGAGAAGGAAGAGATGATCGAGCTGCTCATTGGCCTGGTCGACAAGCATTACGACGAGCGCGAAGAGTCCATCGGCGTAGAGACGATGCGCGAATTCGAGAAGGTCGTCGTCCTGCGCGCCGTCGACAGCAAATGGATGGACCATATCGATTCCATGGACCACCTGCGCCAAGGCATTCACTTGCGCGCGTACGGCGGCAACGATCCGCTCAGAGAATACCAATTCGAAGGCCATAACATGTTCCTCGCCATGATCGAACGGATCGAGGAAGAGGTAGCCTTGTATATTACGAAAGCCCAAGTGCAGGCCGCGCCTAAGCGCGAAGCCGTCGCCGAAGGCCAAGCCGTCGACACGAAGGCGGAAGCGGGACCGAAGAAGCCCAAGACCCGCAGCGCCGCAACCGTCGGCCGCAACGATCCGTGCCCTTGCGGCAGCGGGAAGAAATACAAAATGTGCCACGGGCGCATAGAATAGTAAGCCGCCTGCAGCCGTCGCGCCTGAGCCGAGATTTGGTTCGGGGCGGCGGTTCGGTCGGCCCGCAGTTCCAAGATTTCAACGAGGTGATTCAACGATGTTCGAGCTAGACGTATCCGATAAGCAAGATCTTCGCGCGAACGCGAAGCGATTACAGCAACTTAGGGGGTCTCTTTGACTTAGATCTGAAGAAAGAACAGATCGAGAACTACGAAGTCAAAATGAGCGAACCGAATTTCTGGGACGACAACGAGAAGGCGCAAGCTCTCATCGGAGAGATGAACGCCGTCAAATCGGTCGTCGATCAATACGAAGCCCTGGCCACCGAGTGTCGGGATCTGGAAGACATGCTCGAGATTCTTGAAGAAGAACCCGACGAAGCGCTTGGCGCGGAATGGGCCGAGAGCGTAGGCAAGCTGTCGGCCAAGGTCGACGCCTTCGAACTGCAGCTTCTGCTTAACCAGCCTTACGACAAGCTGGATGCGATTCTCGAATTGCATCCCGGCGCGGGCGGAACCGAGTCGCAGGACTGGGCGCAAATGCTGTACCGTATGTACACGAGATGGGCGGAAAAACGCGGCTTCAAAGTGGAACTGCTCGACTATCTCCCCGGCGACGAGGCGGGCATCAAGAGCGTCACGATTCAGATTCGCGGGCACAATGCCTACGGCTATCTGAAAGCGGAGAAAGGCGTGCACCGGCTCGTCCGGATTTCGCCGTTCGACGCTTCCGGCAGACGGCACACTTCCTTCGTCTCTTGCGATGTCGTGCCGGAGATCAACGACGAGATTGAAGTCGAGATCCGTCCCGACGACTTGCGCATCGACACGTACCGTTCCAGCGGCGCGGGCGGCCAGCACATCAACAAGACGGACTCGGCCATCCGGATTACCCACTTGCCGACCGGTATCGTCGTAGCCTGCCAGACGCAGCGCTCGCAGATCCAGAACCGGGAGAAGGCGATGCAGATGCTTCGATCCAAGCTCTACGAGCTGAAAATCCAGGAGCAGCAAAAGGAACTGGCGGAGGTTCGCGGAGAGCAGATGGAAATCGCCTGGGGCAGTCAGATTCGCTCCTACGTGTTCCATCCGTACAGCATGGTCAAGGATCATCGCACCCAGGTGGAGACGGGCAACGTCGGCGCGGTCATGGACGGAGACCTCGACGCCTTCATCGACGGCTACCTGCGCAGTCAGATCAAGCAAGACGTGCAATAACGAAGCAACGCGATCGGCCCTACACTTCTTGCGCGCGAGCGGCGCGCAGGAAGTTTTTTTTTGTAAGATTCAGCAAGTATACAATCCGCTATTCTTATCTGAATCGTCTCCGACAACCCGCATTCATCGTCCTGAGGACGCCGAAGGCGGGTTTGCTTGGAAAAAATCTTCATATATGGGGCCGTTCGGTACATAATGAATCTGAGCGTCGAATAAAGCGAGATGAGGTTCCATCATGTCCACCACCACTACCACCACCGACACAACTGACAACAAATCGTCGGATTTGCCCTCGTATCCGAATAAAAGAAAGGCTCCGCGCTTTTCCCAACGGACAAGAACGGCGTTCAGCTATGCCGCGATGCTGGTGGGGGCTTTCTTCATAGCGGCCAGCTTTAATCTGTTCCTGCTGCCTAACCGGATCGCTTCCGGCGGGGTGTCGGGAATCTCCATTATTCTGAATACGCTCACGCATATTCCTCCGGCGTATACGCAGTGGGCGCTGAACATTCCGCTGTTCATCGCGGGCTTGCTCGTGATGGGCAAACAATTCGGCGTGAAAACGGTCGTCGGCTCCATCGTGCTGCCCTTGTTCGTGCTGCTGACTTCGCATTGGACGCCTCCTACGAGCGATCCGCTGCTGGCCTCCATTTACGGAGGATTGGGCGTGGGGATCGGCTTGGGGCTCGTATTCCGTGGGAGGGGCTCGACGGGAGGGCTGGATGTTGCGGCGCAAATTGTGCACCGGGTGCTGGGCATCCGGCTGGGACTCGCGGTGGCCGCGTTGGACGGTCTCGTCATTTTATCCGCAGGATTGTTCATCTCCCTTGAGAACGCACTTTATGCATTGATCGGCCTGTTCACGACAAGCAAGACGATCGACGTTATCCAAACTGGCCTCCAGACGTCCAAAGCCGCCTACATTATTTCTCGCGATCCGGAACGCGTATCGGCGACGATTCTGCATGAGCTCGACCGGGGGCTGACGCGACTGCAGGGGACCGGCGGATTTACAGGCGACGACCGCCCGGTGCTGCTCACCGTAGTCGGGCAGAACGAGGTGCTAAGGTTGAAATTGCTTGTCCGCGATGCCGATCCGGATGCATTCGTCATCATTACGAACGCGGCGGAAGTGCTCGGCGAGGGCTTCCATGACGATCGAATATGACCATTGCATAAATAATACTTACAATGTATAATAATACACAACTACATTGGACGAACGACGGCGAACGCCGCACAGGAACATCTTTCATTCCCTAGCGTAATCCGTTACAATTGAGAATGTTTACGCGGGATGCCAACGCCTTCCGCAACCGCAGTCCTGACAACGGCGCAAGCCGTTTCTTGGCGATTCATCCTTTTCTAAACTATGGAGGATACTATTATGAATGCTAAGCAAATCCGCGCGGCCATTGTCGGGTCTACCGGCTACGGCGGCGTCGAACTCATCCGTTTATTGGAGTCTCATCCCAACGTGAACGTAACGTCAGTCATCTCTTCGTCGAGCGCGGGCGCTCCGATCGCCGACGGTTATCCGCATCTGACGGAGATCCGCACCGATCTGCTCGACGATCTCGATATCGAACTGATCCGCGGCAAAGCGGATGTCGTCTTCCTGGCCACTCCGCATGGCGTCAGCCTTAAGCTGGCCCCTCAGTTTCTGGAGGCGGGGTTAAAAGTCATCGACCTGTCCGGGGATTTCCGGCTGAAGTCGGGAGACGTGTACAGACAATGGTACAAACACGAGCCTGCCGACCAGGCGCTCGTAGACCGCGCGGTATACGGTCTGTCCGAGGTGTACGGAGATCTGGTGAAACAGACCGATTTCGTGTCCAACCCGGGCTGTTTTACGACGACGTCCTTGCTTGGTCTCTATCCGGCGGTGAAAGCCGGCTGGATTGATCCGAACAGCATCATCATCGACGCGAAATCCGGTGTGTCCGGAGCGGGAAGAGGGCTGAACTTAAGCGCTCATTATTCCGAAATCAACGAAAACTTCAAGGCCTACAAACTGAACAAGCACCAGCATACGCCTGAGATCGAGCAGGTGCTGTCGGAAGCGGCCGGCCGTCCGGTCGTGACGACGTTCACGACTCACCTCGTGCCGATGACCAGGGGCATCATGTCGACGATGTACGGCACGCTGACGGAGAAGCGCTCCGATGTCGATTTCGTCGAGCTGTACCGTCAGTTTTACGAAGGGCGCAAGTTCGTCCGCGTTCGTCCTGCCGGACATTGGCCGGCGACGAAGGAAGTGTACGGCACGAACTATTGCGACATCGGCTTCTCGGTCGACGAGAGAACCGGACGCGTGACGATTATCTCCGTTACAGACAACCTGGTGAAGGGCGCGGCCGGCCAAGCGATCCAGAACTTGAACCTGCTCATGAACTGGGACGAGACGCTCGGACTTCAGTTTACGCCGGTTTATCCCTAATAGAGAGCATAAACTTTACTTACGGACGAGAGGAACGGACCGAATATCATGGGAAAACAAAGCTACGTTATCGTGGAAGGCGGAGGCGTTACGACGCCGAGAGGCTTTAAGGCCGGCGGGCTGCACTGCGGCTTGAAAAAAACCGATCGCCACGATCTGGGAGTCATCGCGTGCGAGGTTCCGGCTTCGGCCGCCGCCGTGTATACGACGAATCTATTCCAGGCGGCTCCGCTGCTGGTGACTCGGGAAGCGCTGGCCAGCGGCGGCTTGCTGCGCGCGGTTATCGTGAACAGCGGCAACGCCAACGCGTGCACGGGAGCGCAAGGAGAAGCGGACGCTCGCACGATGCAGGCGAACGCGGCGGAAGCGCTCGGCGTGAGCAAGGATCAGGTAGCCGTGGCATCTACGGGCGTGATCGGCGAATTGCTGAAGATGGATCGCGTCAACGCGGGCATCGAGAAGCTTCCGGGGCGGCTGCGAAATGACGAGCAAGGCTCCGACGACTTCTGCCAGGCGATTCTGACGACCGACCTCGTGAAAAAAACGAGCTGCGTGACGCTGACGGTCGGCGGCAAGCAAGTGACGATCGCGGGCGCAGCCAAAGGCTCGGGAATGATCCATCCGAATATGGCGACGATGCTCGGCTTCGTGACGACGGATGCCAAAATCGGCTCGGCCTTGCTTCAGGAAGTGCTGCGCGAAGTGACGAACGTGAGCTTTAACATGATTACGGTGGACGGCGATACGAGCACGAACGACATGCTCGTCGCGTTGGCCAGCGGACTTGCGGACAACGATGAGCTGACCCGTGCTCATCCCAACTTCGCGGCATTCGTCGACGGGCTGCGGCACGTCTGCACGGAGCTGGCCAAAGCGATCGCCCGCGACGGCGAAGGCGCGACCAAGCTCATCGAGACGACGGTCGTCGGCGCGGACAGCGACGATGCCGCTCAGGCGATCGCCAAGACGATCATCGGCTCCAGCCTGGTGAAGTCGGCCGTATATGGCGCGGACGCCAACTGGGGGCGCATCATCGCAGCCGTTGGACGCGCCGGAGTGCCGGTGAACGTGGCGACGGTCGATATCCGTCTGGGCGACATCGTCGTATTGGAGCAATCCCGTCCGGTTCCTTTCGACGAAGACATCGCGTTGGAATACTTAAAAGGCGATACCGTCGGCATCCATGTGAACCTCAACATGGGAAGCGGAAAAGCGACGGCGTGGGGCTGCGATCTGACGTACGATTACGTGCGAATCAACGCCGCTTATCGGACTTAAGGAGAACGGGCACATGGGGAAACAACGGTTTGTGATGAAGTGCGGCGGAAGCACCTTGGCGGCGCTGCCGGACGTTTTTTTCGAGGATTTGCGGAGCTTGCAGGAGAGCGGCGTCGAGCCGGTTATCGTGCATGGGGGCGGTCCCGCTATTAACGAGACGCTTGGCAAGCTGGGCATCGAGAGCCGCTTCGTTAACGGCCTGCGCGTCACCGACGAAGCGACGCTTGACGTCGTTGAGATGGTGCTGGCGGGACGCATCAACAAGGAGATCGTGCGCAAGCTGCAGCAGAACGGGGCGAAGTCGCTCGGCCTGTCCGGCACGGACGGCAAGCTGATTGTCGCCAAGCCGGTCGTCAATGCGGACGAGATCGGCCATGTCGGCGAAGTCGTCGGCGTGAATGCGGCGCTGGTCGAAGGCGTCATCGGGCTCGGCTACCTGCCCGTCATCGCGCCGATCGGCATCGACGAGAGCGGACAGCGCTACAACATCAACGCGGATACGGCTGCTGGAGCGGTCGCTTCCTCGCTCGGCGTCGAGACGATGATCGTCGTGACCGACGTACCGGGCATTATGCGTACAGTGGACGGAGAGAAGCGGGTTCTGCCGGTCGTGACGTTCGCGGACATCGAAGAGATGATCGCCAGCGGCGAAATCTACGGCGGCATGATTCCGAAAGTCAGGGCGGCCATGAGCTGTCTGCACGGCAACGTCAAGGAAGTGCGGATCGTGGACGGCACGGCGGAGCGGGTGCTCAGCCGGGCGCTGACGGAGGGCGACATCGGAACCCGGATCGTAAGAGTATAAGGGCGTAAGGCCACACGGTGAAAAAAGGAGAGATCGGTATGAGTGACAGCGCGTTGTTCTCGACTTATGCGAGATATCCCATTACTTTGGTGAAGGGGAAGGGCAGCCGCTTGTGGGACGATCAAGGCAAGGAATACCTTGATTTCATGAGCGGACTTGCGGTAACGAATCTCGGCCACGTGCCGGACGCGGTCAAGAACGCGTTGATCGGCCAGCTCGACCAGCTGTGGCACGTCTCCAACCTGTTCCATATCCCGGGACAGGAGAAGGCGGCCCAACTGCTCGTAGACAACAGCTGCGCCGATGCGGTGTTCTTCTGCAACAGCGGCGCGGAGGCGAACGAGGCGGCGATCAAGCTCGCCCGCCGTTATCATCAGAAGCTGAAGGTCAGCGACCGCTACGAGATCGTCACCTTCACCCAATCGTTCCACGGACGCACGCTGGCCACGCTGACCGCGACCGGTCAAGACAAGGTAAAGGAAGGTTTCCTTCCGCTTCCGGAAGGCTTCGTGCACGTGCCTCTGCACGATCTGGAGGCGTTGGAAGCGGCGGTGAACGACAAGACGGCTGCGGTGATGCTTGAGCTCGTGCAGGCCGAAGGCGGCGTTATCCCCGTCGATCAGGACTTCCTGAGAGAAGTGCGCGCGCTGTGCGACCGTCACGGCATTCTGCTGATCGTCGACGAAGTTCAGACGGGCATGGGACGCACCGGCAAGCTGTTCGCTTACCAGCACTATGACGTCGAGCCGGACATCTTTACGTTGGCGAAAGGCATCGGCAGCGGGTTCCCCGTCGGCGCGATGCTGGCCAAGGCCCACGTGAAGCCGGCATTCGTGCCTGGCGCTCACGCAACGACGTTCGGCGGTACGCCGATCGCGATGGCGGTCGTCGCGGCTACGCTCGAGACGATGGTGAAGGAGAAGGTCGCCGACAAGGCTGCCGAGGCTTCCGAATATTTGATCGGCCAGCTGCAAGAGAAGCTTGCAGGTTTGCCGAACGTCGATCAGGTGCGCGGCAAAGGGCTGCTGATCGGCATTCTGTGCAACGCTCCCGCCGGCGATGCGATTGCCGAGCTGCACAAGCGCGGATTGCTCGTCGTGCCGGCCGGACCGAACGTTATTCGGCTGCTGCCGAACCTGCTCGTCACTCACGAAGAGATCGACGAGGCGGTCGCGCTGATCGCAACCGTGCTTACGGAGCAGGCTGCGGCGAAGACGGCCAACTCTTGATCCCGATAGACTGTGTGCTACAGACGGCCAATTCGTGATCCAATAGATTGTGTGCTACAGAACGCACATCGCAATTCGGTTAAGCTGCGACATCGGCCGCGGCTTCGCAAATAGAGAAGGAGGGTTTGCCCTTGACTACGGCAGCGAACCTGGAACAGATTGCAGCACAACTGAAAGGCCGCGATTTTCTCGGTCTGGTGGATTACTCGCCGGAAGAAATCCGGTACCTCCTCGATCTTGCGATCGAGATCAAGCGCAAGCACAAAGCAGGAGAAGTATATCAGCCGCTGAAAGGCAAATCTCTCGGCATGATTTTCGAGAAATCGTCGACGCGCACGCGCGTATCCTTCGAAGTCGGCATGTACCAGCTCGGCGGCCAAGCGCTGTTCCTGAGCCGCAACGACATTCAGATGGGCCGCGGCGAGACGATTCTCGACACCGCTCAAGTGATGTCCCGGTATCTGGACGGCATGATCCTGCGGACGTTCGGCCACCGCAACGTCGTAGAGCTGGCGCGCGGAGCGACGATCCCGGTCATCAACGCGCTGTCGGACCAATCCCACCCTTGCCAGGCGCTGGCTGATTACCAGACGGCTCTGGAGCATAAAGGCAAGCTGGAAGGGCTGAAGGTTGCCTACATAGGCGACGGCAACAATGTGCTCCACTCGCTGATGATGGGCGCGGCCAAGCTTGGCATGCACTTCTCCAGCGCTTCTCCGGAAGGGTACGACCCGTCCGAAAGATCCGTCAAGTCGTCGATTGAAGCGGCGGCGGAGACGGGCGGCAGCGTGCGTATCCTGCGCGATCCTCGCGAGGCGATCGAAGGCGCGGACATCGTCTACACCGACGTATGGGCGAGCATGGGCTTTGAAGAGGAGCAGAAGGAGCGCGAGAAGGCATTCGCGAACTATCAGGTGAACGAAGAGCTCGTGAAATACGCGAACCCGGATTACCTGTTCATGCACTGCCTGCCTGCGCACCGCGGCGAGGAAGTGTCGGAGGGCGTCATCGACGGCCCGAACTCCGTTATTTTCGACGAAGCCGAGAATCGTCTGCACGCGCAGAAAGCGATCATGGCCGCGCTCATGTAGGAGACGTCCAACGAATCTCCAAGCCAAGCATCCATCGATTTCGTAATCGTTACGGCGCGTTCAGAACGAGAATTCGCCGTCCAACCTTGCACTTCTATACTCGAGTTCAAAGGAGCTTCCAATTTCCATGGCAAAGAACAAAATCGTGCTGGCCTACTCCGGCGGGCTGGACACCTCGGTCATCCTGACGTGGTTGAAAGAAACGTACGACGCCGAGATCATCACCTTTACCGCCGACATCGGCCAGAAGGACGAACTGGACGGCCTTGAGGAGAAAGCGCTCAAGACCGGCGCGTCCAAAGTCTACATCGACGACCTTCGCGCCGAATTCGCGAAGGACTTCATCTTCCCGATGTTCCAGGCAGGCGCCCTCTACGAGGGACAGTACCTGCTCGGCACGAGCATCGCGCGTCCGCTGATCGCCAAGCGCATGGTCGAGATCGCCCTTGCCGAAGGCGCAACCGCGATTGCGCACGGCGCTACAGGCAAAGGCAACGACCAAGTCCGCTTCGAGCTGACGGCCGCCGCTCTTGCTCCGAACATCGAAGTCATCGCTCCGTGGCGCGACGAGGCGTTCCGCGCCGCGTTCCCGGGCCGCGCCGAGATGATCGCCTATGCCGAGAAGCACGGCATACCGGTTCAGGCTTCGGCCGCCAAGCCGTATTCGACAGACCGCAACCTGCTGCACATCAGCTTCGAGAGCGGCATGCTCGAGGACCCGTGGTTCGATCCGAGCGCGCCGGAAGTCGAAGAGATGTACGTGCTCAGCGTCTCTCCGGAGAGAGCTCCGGACGAAGCCGAGTATATCGAGCTCGACTTCGAAGCGGGCGACTGCGTAGCGATCAACGGTGAACGCCTCGATCCGCTCGCGGTTATGGAGAAGCTGAACGAGGTCGGCGGCAAGCACGGCATCGGCCGCGTCGACATGGTGGAGAACCGCTTCGTCGGCATGAAGAGCCGCGGCGTGTACGAAACCCCGGGCGGGAGCATCCTATTTACGGCACACCGTAAAATCGAGTCCCTGACCATGGATCGCGACGTTATGCACCTGCGCGATTCCCTGATCTCCAAATACAGCTCTCTCGTGTACAACGGCTTCTGGTTCGCGCCGGAGCGTCTGGCCATCCAAGCGCTCGTGAACGAGAGCCAGAAGAACGTGACGGGCACCGTCCGTCTCAAGCTGTACAAGGGCAATATCATCGCCGCCGGACTGAAAAGCCCGGTCAGCCTCTACAACCCGCACATCGCGACGATGGAGGCCGATCCTACGCAAGCGTACGATCAAGGCGACGCTACCGGCTTTATCCGCCTGAACGCTCTGCGCCTGAAGGTATCTTCCGGCGTCAACGGAGCTTCCGGCATTTAATCGATAAAGTGCAAAAGGGAGAACCGCGCCCGAAGCCTGCCGAACCATCCCCCGCGAGGCGGGGCTATGACGGGAGGCACCTTCGCCGCGCGGCGCTCCCCTTTTGCCGTTCAGAGCGGTTACCAGAAGAGAGGGGCATTCGGATCATGAGCAAGCTGTGGGGGGGCCGTTTCACGAAGCAAACGGACCAACTGGTGGAAGAATATACGGCGTCGATCACGTTCGACAAGGAGCTGGCCGAGGAAGATATTCAGGGCAGCCTGGCGCACGTGACGATGCTCGGCAAGTGCGGCATTCTCCCGGCGGAGGACGTGGAGACGATCAAGGCCGGGCTGGTGAAGGTTCGCGAGAAAATCCGCAGCGGCGAGCAGCCATTTCTGATCGCCGACGAGGATATCCATATGAATATCGAGAAAGCGCTGATCGAAGAGGTCGGACCGGTCGGCGGCAAGCTGCACACCGGACGCAGCCGCAACGATCAGGTGGCGACCGACATGCACCTGTACCTGCGCAAGCGCGTCGTCGAGTTCGTGGAGATGCTGCGCAAGCTTCAGGCAGCGCTGATCGGACAAGCCAAGCAAAATCTTGATACGATCGTTCCAGGCTACACGCATCTTCAGCGTGCGCAGCCAATCCTGTTCGCGCATCACTTGATGGCTTATGTGTCAATGTTCGGCCGTGATATCGAGCGCCTGCAGGACAGCTACAAGCGCATCGATGCGCTGCCGCTCGGCGCTGGTGCGCTGGCCGGCACGACGTTCGCGATCGACCGTCATTTTACGGCCGAGCAGCTCAACTTTGGCCGCGTCTACGAGAACAGCCTTGACGCCGTCAGCGATCGCGACTTCATCGTCGAGTTTCTTGCCGGCGCCTCGCTCATCATGACACACTTGTCGCGCCTGAGCGAAGAGCTGATCCTCTGGTCGAGCACCGAGTTCCAGTTCGTCGAGCTCGACGACGCCTTCTGCACCGGCTCCAGCATCATGCCGCAGAAGAAGAACCCCGACGTGCCCGAGCTCGTTCGCGGCAAGACCGGCCGCGTTTACGGCAATCTCGTCGGCCTGCTGACCGTGCTGAAGTCGCTGCCGCTTGCGTATAACAAGGACATGCAGGAAGACAAAGAAGGCATGTTCGATACGGTCAAGACGCTTCAGGGCGCGCTCCAGTTGTTCTCCTCCATGATCGAGACGATGAAGGTGCGCAAGGACCGGATGCGCCGCGCCGTCGATCAGGACTTCTCCAACGCGACAGACATCGCGGACTTCCTTGTCGGCAAAGGTCTGCCTTTCCGCCAAGCGCATGAAGTCATCGGCAAGACGGTGCTGTACTGCATCCAGCAGAACAAATTCTTGCTCGACCTGACGCTGGACGAGTTCAAGCAGTTCTCTGACTTGTTCGACGACCGGATCTACGCTGTGCTTCAACCGGAAGCGGTCGTTAACGCTCGCAACGTCTACGGCGGTACGGCGACTCCGCAGGTGGAAGCCGCCATCGCCCGCGCCGAAGCAGAGCTGTCCCGTACGACGCAGTGGGTTGAGGAGTACGAAAAGAAAAGTCAATAAAAGACCTGTTCACGGACCGCGCTATCGGGTAAAATGAAGTCAATAAATTTCGGCCGTGAAGCACACGCCGCTTGCTCCCTTTGATGAGGGAGCGGGCGGCGTTTTGTTTTGAGCGGACCATGAAGAAGGTGAGGAATGCGGATGAACGAGAACAAAGCCAAACCGCACGACGAAGCGCTCAAGAAATTGCTGCAGACGTTTTTCGCGGAGTTTATCGAGCTCTTTTTTCCGGAGCTAAGCGCGTTGCTGGATCATCGCCATACCCGATTTTTGATGCAAGAGCTGCTGGTAGACGTTGTCGGCGAAGAAGCCAGGACGTTGGACTTGCTGCTGGAAACCCGCTATAAAGCGCTGGACGCTTACATCCTGGTGCATATGGAGCCGCAGTCGTATCGTCAGAAGGACTTTCATGAACGGATGTTTATTTACTTCAGCCGCTTGTTCGAGCGCCATCGCAATCAGCACCGGCTCATTATTCCGATTGCCATCTTTACGGCGGATGAAGGGGCGGAGGATCCGGATACGCTCGTCATGGGCATTCCCGATCATGAAATCGTCCGCTTCAGGTTTCTGAAGGTCGAGCTGAGAACGTTGGATTGGAGACGTTTTATCGCTTCGAATAACCCGGTGGCTGCTGCGCTCTTGGTCAAAATGGGATACAATGAGAAGGAGAGAAGAGAAATGCGTTCGGCTTATATGCGAATGCTTTTACGGCTGAGTTACAAGCTAGACAATGCGAGAATGGCGCTGTTGATGTCGGTGGCCGATCTGTATTTCGAACCCGACCGGGACGAAGACAAAAAGCTTCTCGACGAAATCTTGCAAGACCATCCGAAGGAAAGGGTGAAATTGATGGAACTGATGCCTGCATGGAAACGTTGGGGATACGAAGAGGGGATTCAGGAAGGTTTGGAAAAGGGGAAAGCGGAAGGAAAAGCAGAAGGCAAAGTCGAAGGGATGGCCGAAGAACGGGCAGCGATCGTCCGTCGGATGCTGGCCAAAGGATTTACTCCAGGACAAGTGGTGGACACCCTCGAAATTCCGTTAACCGAAGTGGAGAAGCTAAGTAAACATTGAACGTAGGAAGATCGCAATCCGTTAATGGGCTGCGATCTTTTTTTACAGCACTCTCTTCGCCTAAGCCCGAAGGCGGCGGTACTGCTGCGGGGAGCTGCCCGTAATTTTCCGGAACAGGCTGTGGAAAAACTTCATATCGCTGTAGCCGACCTCGTTGGCCGTCTGTTGCACCGATTTGTCGGTCGTCGCGAGAATGCGGCAGCATTTGGCGATCCGTACGTTCTGAACGTAATGATTCAACGTCTGGCCTGTCGCTTTCTTGAACTGGTTCTGAAAATGCCCGACGCTCATATAGGCGCGATCCGCCAGCTCCTTAAGCGTGATTTTATCCGAATAATGCCGCTCGATGAATCGAAGCGCCTCCTCTACTCCCGCGTCGGCCAACGGTTGTCGTTCGTCCGATTCCGCAAGGGTCTTCTCCAGCAGTCCGCGCTGTACGAGTTGGAGCATCTGCAGCAGCAGGGCGGTCACCATGCCGCGATAGCCCGCCGATTCCTCCGAATATTCGCGATAGGCTTGACGGAACAGCGCATCAAACTGTCCGTGCCGGTCGAAGAAATGCAGCCAGCGCGTAGAGCTTGCCTCCTTCTCCGCATCCGGGTCCGACAGCGCAAGGTCCAGCTCCGACTGCTCGGGCACCCACAAACGCAAGCGGTCCAGTATGCGGACATCGAAAATGCAATTCAACACAACCAGCGGCTCCGCTTGATCCGGGGATGCCGGACGGAACACATGCTTTGTTCCGACCGGAAGCACGAACAAGTCTCCCTTCCGCACGCAAGCCGTCTTATCCTCCACGTAATGGCAGCCTCTGCCTTCCGCAACCAGACTTAGTTCCACGAAGTCGTGGCCATGCATCGCCGTATCGAAATTTTCCGTCTCCCTGTTCAGGAAGATATCGAAGCCCTGTCGGAAAAATCGTTCTCCCTTCAACACCAACGTCATCTGCCGCCCCCCTGTTCCGTAAGTGGATGTAAACGTAATTTATCCCGCGCGACGGCTTTTGTACATGGAAGATCTCGACTTCGCTTTTTGTAATATACGTACCTTTCCGCACAAAAACGCGGCTGTGATATGCTAGTACTTAACGACGCCTTCATAGAAGCGCCAAGCACATCGCCCGGAGGATGGGAATATGCACAGAGCCGGAATCCGCACCAGATTGTTCCTTTCCTACACATTCATCGCGACGCTTGTCATCGCCACCTTAAGCCTGTTTTTCTACACCCGCATGTCCAGCGTTGTTCGGGAACGGGCGCTGGAGTCCTCGCGTCAGCAGCTGCAGCGCATCGATTCCGCGCTCTCCCAATCGATTCGCGACTTGGACCGCATTTCCGCCCAAGTCATCTACAATCCCGATTTCCAGAACAAATTCGAGGAGACGTTCGATTCGGCCGAGACGTACGAGGTGCTGGAACAGAAAAACGCTTTTGTGCGCATTCTGGCGACCTTGAACGGACCTTCCTTTATCGCGCAGCAGATCAACGTGTTTAATCTGGATGGCCACTTCATCAGCTTCGGACTGAAAATCGATCCCTACAAAAATTTGAAAGAACGGGTCGCGCTGCTGGACTGGGTGGAGCCGACGAGGCTCAGAGAAGGCGATAAAATGATCAATCCGCCGCACCGCGACGAGCTGTTCCGCTCCGGAGGACTCGTCTATTCGTTGTCCCGGCTGTTCCCGCACGGAGGGAGCTCCACCGACATGTTCGTGGAGGTTCAGCAATCGTACGACAAGCTGGAGGACATCGCCGGTGAATCGCGGCTTCCGAGCAGCAACCGGCTTTATATTTTCGACGACGACGGTCGGCTGTTCTATCCGGTCTCCGAAGCTGAGGATGCGAAGCCACCGTTCGCTTGGTCAGACATCCCCGAGCTTCCTTCGGGCGAATTTCACAGCGTGACGGAAACGGCCGGCGGAGAGCGAACGGTGATCGGCTGGCTGCGCTCCTCATTCTCCGGCCTCACCGTCGTAGCGGCCCAGCCCGAGCGGGAACTGCTCAGCCCCGTCGCCAGCCTGCGCAACGTCGTCGTTACCGTGACGGTCGCCGCGGAGGGCGTGGCACTGCTGCTGGCCTATTGGGTTGCTTCCTCGATTACGCGGCCGATCCGGCTTATCCAGCGCGACGTACGCAGGTTCGATCTGGAGCAGATCGGCTTTAACACGTCGGCCCGCCATCAGAAAACCTACCGCAAAGCCTCCTACGAAATCCAGGAGCTGTACGACGGCTTTCTCTCGATGAAGACCCGATTGAATCTGTCCGTCGAGCAGATGCTTAACGCCCAGAAGCGGGAAAACCTGGCCCACATGAGAGCGCTGAGCAACCAGCTCCAGCCGCATTTCGTGTTCAATACGCTGTCTTCCATTGGCGTGCTGGCCGAGAACGCAGGCGCCGATCAGGCGGCCGCCATGGCTTATAGAATGATGCATATGATGTCCTATATGAGCGGAGTCGGAGCCGAACCGGTGCCTCTCTCCGAGGAATTGGCGTTTACGGAAAGCTATTTGCAGCTCATGAAGCTCAGATACCAGGACAAATTCGATTATATCGTTCAGATCGACGAGAGCCTGCAGCAGACGATGATCCCGAAGTTCGTCCTGCAGCCGATCGCGGAGAACAGCTTCGCTCACGGCTTCAAACGGATTTATCCGCCATGGCTCATCCGGATAGAAGGGAGCGCGGAAGCCGACGGAAGCTGGCGGCTGTCGATCGCCGATAACGGGAGCGGCTTCGAAGAGGAGGCGTTGTCCCGGTTAACCGCCTTCATCGAGGAGCTGAGCGACAGCTCATCCGGCCAGTTGGACCGCGTCGAGAGCAAAGGAATCGGCGGGCTGGGCCTGCAAAATACGGTGATGCGCTTGCATCTGTTCTACGGAGGACGAGCCTCGTTCGCCGTCCGCAACGAAGAGGAAGGAATGACGCTGACCGTTATGGTCGCGCCGAGAGGTGACGAGCATGTTTAGAATCATCATCGCGGAGGATGAGCCTCTCATTCTGCGCAGCATTTGCGACAAGATCAGAAGCTGCGATCCCGATTTCAAGATCGTCGGGGAATATGAGAACGGCGAATACGCCATGCTTGAGCTGGAGCTGACGAGGCCGCATGTCGTTCTGACCGACATCTATATGCCGGTGAAGGACGGGCTTTCGCTCATCGAGCATGTGAAGAAGCACTCTCCCGCCGCGGTCTGCGCCGTCCTGACCGGCTATCGAGACTTCGAATACGCGCAACAGGCGATCCGGCTCGGCGTCTCCAACTATTTGCTCAAGCCGCCGACGAATGAGAACGTCGCCGGATTTCTGGCCGAGGCCAAAACGAAGCTGATCGACAACCGGACGCTGATCGAGTCAGAGCTGCTGCAGCAGTGGGCTTTCCAGAAGGACGCTCACCTGGCCCATTCTCCCGAGATCGGCCAGCTTGCGCTGGAGCACTTCTATCATGCGCGTTATGTCGTGTTGGACGTCTGGACAGTACCGTCTGCTGGGGGCACTCCGCCTAAGGAAACGGATTGGGAGATCGAGAGTCTGCTGGAGGACGGCGAAAAAGCGTATGCCGTGCCATCCTTAAGCACGGGTCGTCAGGTCGTCGTCATCGGTGTTCACGGCTTGACGAACGAGAGGATGACGTTGTTCGCAGAGCGGCTGGCGCGCTGCCAAAGAACGGCCTCGGCGTGTGTAGCGGTTGCTTCCGTGCGCAAGCCGGCGGTCGAACTGCACGGTACGCTGGCCCGGCTGGGCAAGCTTGCCAAAGCCGCGTATCCGCTGCAGGGCGTACGGGTGCTGCCGGCGGCGGAGGGTGAGTCTGCGTTTGAGACCAAGCCGCTTCCCGTTCCTGGCACGCTGGAGCAGGAACTGCTCGCGCTCTTGGGCAAGCAGCGCAGAACCGAATTTCTGAACAAGCTCGACCGGCTTTTTCAATTGGACGCCTGGGCGCAGGCGACGCGTGGACAGTGGCTGCAAGCGCTCATCTTCCGGATGAATGCCTGGATGCATCATTATCCGGATTTCGCCAGAAGGGCGGTCGAGACTGGCTGGACGCATGAGCTTGAGGAGGTGATCGGGCAAGCGGCCGACTATGCCGGGCTCAGGGAAGCCTTGAAGGAGCTGCATGGGTCGCTGTTCGAGGCTTTCGAGCAGGATCGGGACGCCGAAGCGTCCTGGACGGAAGAGCTTAAAGCCTACATCGACAACCACTATATGGACAACATTTCCCTCGCGGATCTGGCAGACCGCCACGGCTTGAATTCGTCCTATCTGGGACGGGTGTTCAAGCAGAAGTACGGGCATAGCCCGATCGATTATTTGATTCAGGTGCGTCTGACCAAGGCGCGGCAATTGATCCGCGAGAAGCCGAGGCTGTTGTTCAAGGACGTGGCGGAGATGGTCGGTTACAGCGATCCCTATTACTTCAGCAAGCTGTTCAAGCAGTGGACCGGGCTGACGCCTCGGGAGTACAAGAAGCTTCCGGCGGCAACCGAATGAGATCGCCCCCTACAATAGCGCAAATCCCCCCATACGGCGGCCGGCCGCCTTTCCTATAATAAAGTCGAGGATCATCATTCCATTCGTAATCAGGGGGTAAGGGTATTGAACAAAACATGGAAAGCAGGATCGGTAGTGGCTTCCTTAAGTCTGCTCGGCGGCTTGCTGGCAGGCTGCGGAGGAGGCGGCAACAACGGAAATTCGGGCGGCGGCGCAGCTTCCCCCACGCCATCTGCAAGCGCTTCCTCTTTGGCTGCGCAGCAAGCCGACAAGCCGAAGGTCAAGCTCACGTTCGCGACGATGGCCAACGGCGACTCCGAGTCGCAGGCGTTCAAAGAGATATTTTCCAACTTCGAGCAAGAAACCGGCCACACGGTCGACTTTCAAATTTTGCCGGACGTCAATCAGTACGAGAACATCATCAAGACGCGCTTCGCGACGCAGGACGCGCCGGACATCTTCTATTTCTTCGCCGGGCCGAACGAGTACGTGACGATGCAGGCCGAAAAAAATCTCGTCGACATGACGGGAGCGGACTATGTGGACAATCTGACCTCCGCGGTCAAGGACTTCTATACGGTGGACGGCAAGATCTACGGCATTCCGTGGGGCTCCTACAACGCGATGGGCGTCATGTACAACAAGGAAGTGTACGCCGCCAACGGTCTGAGCATCCCGAACAATTACGGGGAACTGCTCGCCAACGCCGAGAAGCTGAAGGAAGCGGGCGTAACACCGTTCTACGAAGCGGTCAAAACCGGTTGGCCGACGCAGATTTTCCCGCTGGCCGCGTTCCAATCGATGGTCATGCCGACGATCGGCGGCGAAGAGGGCGTACAGAAGCTGATCGCCAACACGCTGCGTTTCAACGAAATCCCGGAAATGAAGAAAGTGTACGAACTTCAGTTCGATTTGAAAACGAAAGGCTACTACAACAAGGACTTGCTGGCCGGCACCTACGAGATGCAGCAGGAGCAGTTGGCGAACGGCACGGCGGCCATGGCGTTCCAGGCGGACTGGATGCTGCCCGAAGTGTCCAAGCGCTTCGCCGATAAAGTCGACGACATCGGATTTTTCCCGCTGCCGTCGGAGCAGGGTGCCGGAACCGTGTCCTTGTACCCGCCGAAGCAGATCTTCGTGACGAAAACGTCCGAGCGCGTCGAAGCGGCCAAGGAACTGGCGAGCTTCATGACCCGGCCGGAATCGCTGGCGATTTGGTACAACTACAATCCGGGCATTCCGGTGTACACCGGCGTCGATACGAAGCTGTTCCCGGGACAGCAGGACATCTACAAATACATCGAGGAGGGCAAAGGCATCATTCAGATTCAGCTTCGCCTGCCCGCTGGCATAATCGACTTCGACAAAATTACCCAAGAGCTGGTCGGCAAGGGAGATGCGCAGAAGGCCGTCGATCAGATGGACAAAAACTACCGTCAGGACGGCAAAAACAAAAAAATCCCCGGCTTCGAGTAAGCCGGTCCCCCAGAAGGAAACGCAGCTATGAAAAAACAGGCGAGATACCCTCTGATCTTCATCCTGCCGGCGCTGGCCGTCTACGGCTTGCTGTTCGTCTATCCGACCTTCTCCGGATTCGCGTACAGCTTCACCGACTGGAGCTCCTACAGCGACGAAGTGAATTTCATCGGATTGGACAATTATCGTTCGCTCTTCTCCGAGGGCGTGCTCGGAACGGCGATCCGCAATACGCTCGTCTACGCGCTGTTCGTCACCGTGTTCGTCAACGTCATCGGACTGCTGCTGGCGCTGCTGCTTAACCGAAGCTACGGACTCGGTAAGTTTTACAGAACCGCGTTTTACACGCCGGTCGTCATCGCGCCGCTGATCGTCGGGTATATTTTCACGGCCATTTATAGTCCGGAGCAGGGCATTCTCAATGTCTTTCTCCGGGCCGCAGGCCTGAATTTCCTAGCGGTGGATTGGCTGAACGATTCCAGGTATGCGCTGCTGTCCATCATCATGACGGAGCTGTGGCGGGGCTCGGGTTTTGCGATGGTCATTTATTTGGCCGGGTTGAAAACCATTCCGAGGGACTTGCTGGAGCAAGCCGACGTGGACGGAGCGGGGGCGGCGAGCAAGTTCCGGAACGTGACGTTCCCGCTGCTGGCGACATCGTTTACGGTTAATTTCCTGCTGACGGTCATCGGCTCGCTGAAGGTGTTCGAGACGGTGCTCGTACTGACGAACGGCGGTCCGGGTTACGATACCGAAGTGTTCAACACGCTGATCTTCCGCAACTTCTCGCGGGGCAACTGGGGATATGCCACGGCGTCCGGGCTCGTGCTGACGGTCATCGTCTCGGTCATTGCTGTCACGTTCCTGAGGCTGCTGCGCAAGCGGGAGGTGGAGATGTAATGCACGCATTGAAATGGAGGCGGGCCGGAGCCGAGGCGCTGCTTGTGCTCATGGCGCTTGTCGTCGTCGTTCCCTTCTACATGATCGCCGTGAACGCGTTTAAGGACGTGACGGAAGCGGCGCGCTTCAAGCTGACGCTTCCGGCGACACTCAGCTTCGACAACTTCCAGGCGGTGTTCGAGGACGGCAAAATCTGGCGCGGGTACTTGAACAGCGGGCTGATCTCCCTTGGGGCGCTCATTGTGACGAACCTGTTCGCCGCGCTCGCCTCGTTCAGCATCCAGCGCAACGGCACGCGGCTGACGACGTTCCTCTACTATGTCTTCATCGTCGGGCTGGTCATGCCGGTGTCGCTCATTCCGACGATCAAGCTGATGATGGGGCTCGGCATCCACAATACGTATCAAGGGATGATCTTTTATTACGCTTCGGTGCTGCTGCCCTTTACAATCTTCCTGATGACGGGGTATTTGAAGACGATTCCCCGCGAGTTGGACGAATCCGGCATCATCGACGGCTGCGGTCCGCAGCGGCTGTTCTGGAAAATCGTTTTCCCGCTTATGCAGCCCGTCATCGTGACGGCGTCGCTGCTGACGATCATTTCGGTGTGGAACGACTTTATGGGACCGTTCTATCTGCTCACGGATGGGGCCAAATGGACCGTTACCGTATCCGTATATAATTATGTCGGCAAGTACAGCTCGGATTGGAATTTGATTTTTGCGGATATCCTTGTCGTCATTCTACCGATTCTCATCCTGTATTTTCTGCTTCAGGAATACATCGTGGAAGGCATGACCGCCGGGGCGGTCAAGGGCTGACGAGGCGGCGAAGGCAGGAGATCATTGAAAAAAGAGAGTGCGGAGGTATAGGAAGTGTTCGATGCTTATCAACGGCATGAAGCGGCGCTGCGGCAGTTTATTCTGTCGCAGGTCGATACGATTTTGAAAGAGCCCGTTCATTATTTGAAGCACCCGTTCGTCGACCCGGGCTCGATCTATGACGGCAATCTGTGGGATTGGGACTCGTTCTGGGCGGTGTACGCGCTGTTCAACATCGCCGAGGAGGGCGGAGTCGACGAAGCGACGAGGGAGAAATACATCCGCCACGCCAGAGGGAATGTGCTCAACTTTCTCGACCACCAGCTTGACGACGGCTACATTCCGATGATGGTGGCCACTCTGGATTTCAATTCAGATCTGCCGGAGCCGTATTTGAATCTGAAGCGCAAGGAAGGGCTTGTCACGAACATGCACAAGCCTTTCCTCTGCCAGCAGATCGCGCTGATCGGCGGCTTCGGCGGGGATTACGGCTGGATCGGGGAGCATTACGCCAAGCTGGAAGCCTATTTCGACTGCTACGACAGAGACTACTATAACGCGAGTTGCGGTCTGTACGTCTGGGCCGACGACATTATGATCGGGATGGACAACGATCCCGCGACGTTCGGCCGTCCTCGCTTCTCCACGGCGAACATCTATCTGAACGCCTTTATGGCGTCGGAGTTGAAGGCGATGGCCGTCATCGCCGAAGTATTGGGCCGCACGGACCGCGCGGAGCATTACAGAGCCAAGGCGGAGACGCTTGGAGAAGCTATTCGCGAGGAGTGCTGGGACAGGCGGGACAAGTTCTTCTATTCCGTCGACGTGGACATCAAGACGAGACATTACGACTGGTTCCATCAGGGGCTTGGCGTGTTCTGGAAGACGCTGCCGATCAAGATCCGCGCCTGGACGGGATTTATCCCGCTGTGTTCGGGCGTGGCCGAGCCATGGCAGGCCGCTTATTTGGCAGGGGACCATGCCGCCGATTATAATACGTTCAACAGTCCATACGGAATCGCTACGCTGGCGCAGGACGAGAAGATGTTCGACTGCCGGGCGACGAACAATCCGTCGAACTGGCTCGGGCCGATCTGGATCGTGTCCAACTACGTCGTGTTCCGCGGATTGATGAGCTACGGTTTTCGGGAGCAGGCGGAGGAACTGTGCCGCAAAACCGTGACGCTGCTCGGGCAGGATCTCGAGCGGACGGGTACGCTGCACGAATACTACGTGCCGGCGACGGGGGAGCCGGTCATGAACGGCGGGTTTCTGAACTGGAACCTGCTCGTGCTGAACATGATCGACGAATTGCGGGGCAGGCCTCCGATGAGCCGGTATTGGACGTAATTACAAGACAGAGGCAGGTAGAACGATGAATGTATTGATTACAGGAGCAAGTCGCGGGATCGGACTGGAGATGGTGCGGCAATTCGCCGGACAGGGACACGAGGTCATCGCGGCCGTGCGCAATCCGGATTCGGCGGACAAACTGACGGAACTGCAGAAAGCTGGCGGCGGCAGCCGAATCCGCATTATCGAGCTGGACGTCGCGGATGAGAGCTCGGTGCGGGAAGCTGCGCGGCAAGTGAAAGCTTCCCACGGCCATGTGGACGTCCTGATCAACAACGCCGCCATTGCGATCGGACGGAAGGATAGTGTGGAGAACGCTTCGCTTGACGATTATGAAGCGACTTTCCAGACGAACGCTTTCGGTCCCGTGCGGGTATGCAAGCATTTCATTCCGCTTGTTCGGAACAGCGAGCGGGCGTTCATCCTCAACCTTTCGTCGGCTTCCGGAATCATTCAGGACGTTCGGAGCCCGGACTATTCCTACGGTATGTCCAAAGCCGCGCTCAACATGTTTACCGGCAAGCTGCGCCACGAGCTTGCGGGGAGCGGCGTGACCGTATATGCGATTCACCCCGGCTGGGTGCGCACCGATCAGGGCGGACCGGAGGCGCCTCTGGACGTCTCCGAGCCGGCGCGGCAAATCTACGAGCTCGCCTCCGGCCTGCGCAGCCCGGATCATGACGGATTCTTCATCCACTCCGACGGCTCCAGCCTTTCTTTCTAAGACCGGCAAGGCGAAGAGGGGCGCTCGCGTTCATCGCACATGCGACGATGAACGCGGCGCCCCTGAGTTGTGTCCCTTCCGATTCCTGACCCGCCGACTCACACCGGCTCTACGATGACGCCGTCCTCGATGCCGTCGCCGGGAATCGGGGTCTCGTTCGGAGCCGGAGCGTCCGGAGCCGAACCTGATCCTGATCCCGAACCCGATCCGCCCGGCGCTTGACCGGCACCTGGAGGCAGCAGACGCGGATCGTCCGGGTGCACCGCGATGAGCGTATCCTGCGTGCGGTACGTATCCTTGGACAGCTTTTTGCGCTCCGCGAATTTTCCGTCTACTTGCTTCACCAGGAACGCCTCGACGACATAGCCGTTCTCGCCCTTCTGCAGCAGCGTCTGCTTGCCAAGCGCGACTGTCGGATCGGCGACGTAGACCGTTTTCGGCGGGTTCACCTTCAATTGGGCGGTTTCCGTCTTGTACGACACGCTTTCGTCCATCGTTCCGAACAGCTTGACCGTAACCGTCTTGTCGGCTACGACGGTGCGGATAAGCAGTTGCTTGCCCGTGGAGTTGCGGAACTTGAAGTTGACATAGCCGTCCGCGAACGTGGCGTCGAGCCCGCGCGGCAAGTAGCTGACCGGCAGCGAATGGTTGCGGCGTTCGACGATCTCGAGCCCGGCCAGCAGCGCGGCGTTGTACAGCGTGCTGGACACCTGGCAGATGCCGCCGCCGATGCCCGGCGTCAGCTTGCCCCGCAGGATGACGGGGGCTTCCATATAGCCGTATTCCTTCTCCGCCTTGGAGACGATTTTGCCGTATTCGAACACTTCCCCTGGCTGCAGCAGCGTGTCGTTAAGCGCCAGGGCCGCAGCGGTAACGTTGTGCGAGCGTCCTTCGCCGCTCGTGGAGAACGACGTCGTGAACTCGACGATTTTGCGTTCGAGCCCATCCTCCTTCAGCCTAGCGACGGTAATCTCCGGAGGCGTCTCCACGATGCCGGCCGCGACCAGCCGCGGACCGTTCGTCTGCTCCGTCAACGAGGACGGAGTCAGCTTCCGGATCGCTTCGATCGCGGGACCCAGTTCGATTCTCCGGCCAAGCTTTTCGGGCGTATAGACGACATTGTCCCGCTCGTCGATCGTTCGGCTCGCATCGGCCCCGTCCTCCCGAATCAGATCTCCCCAAGCCTGCTTCACGGCTTGCTCCAGTCGCTCCGAATCCCAGGACGCGTCGATGCCGTAGGCCGCTCCCCGTTCGCCATACGCGCGCAGCTTGGCCCGTTCCCACCAAGAATAATCAAGATGGCGCTCGATCGCTTTGACCGCCGCGTCCGCCGTAATCCTTAAGCCGAGCTCCCCGAGAGTCACAGCCGGAACGTCTGTGTCTGCGCTCGCTCCTTCGGCATTAACCGCTTTAACCGGGCCGCCGCCCAGACTGTCGGGGTCCAGCGACACCTGCACGGCCTGAGCTTCGGCGATTCGCGCCCGAATCGTTTCCAGGGCCGCCTCCGGAGTTCGTCCTCCCAAGTCGAGCCCGCCGACGCTGAAGCCTTCCGGCAGCGTCTCGTCGCTTCCGTAGCTCATCGCGCTTCCGACGCCGGCCCCGATCAGCAAGAAAATCGCGATAAGAGCAATCAATCCTAACTTTTTCATCCTTCGGACCCTCCCCGTGCCATTGCTATCCGTCGAATCGATGATTTCCCTTAACTACAGCGTCTGCGGGATCGCCGTTTTCTACCCGCCGCGGCGCCGGGAATGACGATGCGCACGTCTGTAAAATGTTTCTAATCAGTTATACTTCGATTTCCCCGATTCGTTCTTGCCAAAAATTAAAAAATTCTAAACAAATAACGGAAGCCCAAGTGCGGCAAGGCCCGGAGCAGGAAACTTCGACAGATTTCCCGGGCAATTGATCGACAAAGAGAGGAAAATCGGGCATGATGTCGAAGTATCTAAAGTCTGAATCTTAACAGGAAGTGATACCGTGATCGAAATGCAGGACATCTGGAAGACCTATGCGGACGGCACGACGGCTCTTCAAGGCATCAACCTCGTGATCGACCGGAACGAATTCGTTTACATCGTGGGTCCGTCCGGTGCGGGTAAATCCACCTTCATGAAGCTGATCTACCGGGAAGAGTATCCGACGAAGGGGCAAATCTCGGTCAACGGCTTTAATATAGGAAAGCTGAAGCATCGCAAAATTCCATACGTCAGGCGCAACATCGGGGTCATTTTCCAGGACTACAAGCTGCTGCCCAAGATGACGGCGTTCGAGAACGTGGCATTCGCGATGGAAGTCATCGAGACGCCGCGCCGGCTCATCCGCCGCCGTACGATGGAAGTGCTTGAGCTCGTCGGACTGAAGCATAAGGCGGGCAGCCTGCCGGCCCAGCTGTCGGGGGGAGAGCAGCAGAGGGTGGCGATCGCCCGGGCGATCGTGAACAATCCCGCCGTAATCGTAGCGGACGAGCCTACAGGTAACCTGGATCCCGAGACGTCCTGGGGCATTATGAACCTGCTGGAGGAGATCAATTTTCGGGGCACGACCATCGTCATGGCCACCCACAACAAAGAGATCGTGAACACGATGCGCAAGCGCGTTATCGCCATCGAGCGGGGAACCATCGTTCGCGATCAGGCGAGAGGGGAATACGGCTATGAGATTTAGCACGGTTCTCCGCCATATCCGGGAGGGCTTCAAGAACGTCGGCCGCAACGGCTGGATGACTTTCGCGTCCATGAGCTCCATCGCCGTTTCCTTGTTCATTCTCGGCGTTTTCATGCTGCTGGCCATGAACGTCAGCAAGCTCGCGGACCAATTGGACAGCCAGGTTCAAATTAACGTCTACTTGCAGACCTCTACGACCGAAGCGAAAGCGCAGGAGATCGAGAGGCTGATCAAGCGCATTCCCGAGGTCAAGACCGTCACGTTCGTCAGCAAAGCGGAAGGCTTGGAGCGGTTCCGCGACAGCATGGGCGAAGAAGGGCGGGCGGCCCTCGACGGCTACGACGCGGAGAACAATCCGCTGCCGGATTCCTTCGAGATCGAAGCGTTCAATCCGCAGCAGATTTCTTTTATCGCCAAGCAGATCGAAGCGATCAACCTGACCGATCCCGAGAAGTCGATCGAGCGGGTCAAATACGGCAAAGACACGATCGAGAAGCTGTTCAGCATCACGAACGCGGTCCGCAACATCGGGATCGTCATTGTGCTCGGCTTGACCGTGATGGCGATGTTCCTGATTTCGACGACGATCAAGATGACGATCATCGCCCGGCGCCGGGAAATCTCGATTATGAAGCTGGTCGGAGCGACGAACAGCTTTATCCGTTGGCCGTTTTTCATCGAAGGGGCGATCATCGGATTTTTCGGTTCGCTGCTGAGCGCGGCGATCCTGATGTTCGGTTATTCGCAACTGGTCGAGTCAACCAGCGCGACCGTTGGTTTGTACATGATCCAGTTCGCGACGATGGATGAAGTGATGAACAGCGTCGGCGGTTCGATCATCGGGTTGGGAACCGTGCTGGGGATATTCGGAAGTACGATCTCGGTTCGCAGATATTTAAGGGTATAAAACGATAACGAGAAAATGCCTACGCTTTCCGGAGGAGGAGCCTTGTGAAGAAGAAGCTGTTGGTACTGATCGCGATGCTGCTGGTTGTCGGCCTGGTCGGCAAGCCATATGAAGGACAAGCCCAGTCGGAGCTGGATAAGATTGAACAAGATCTCAAGCAGCTTAAGAAGGATATGGACCGTGCGGCCAACAACCAGAAATATGCGGAGAAGACGGTTCAAGAGCTGACAGGCAAGCAGGAAGCGACGAAGGCGGACATTGAGAGTCTGCTGGCCAGAATCGAGACGGTGCAGGTAAGATTGCAAAATACGCAGAAAAAAATAATCGATGCGGAAGAGAAGCTTCTTCAGACCGGAGTCGAGCTGGAGAACGCGATCAAGCAGCGCGACAACCGCGATCAGCTGATGGCTTCCCGGGTCAAGATGGCTTATACGGCGGGTCCGGTATCGTTTCTGGACGTGCTGCTGAGCGCGGCGAACTTTTCCGATTTCCTCGACCGGTTCGATGCGGTGGAGGCGATCGCCGCCCAAGACCGCAACATTCTCGACGAGAAGAAGAAGTACGCGGACGAGGTTGCCTCCCTGAAGCTGCAGAGCGAGCAGGAGCTCGAAGAAATCCGCAAGCTGTACGAGGAGATCGAACTGCATAAGGTCGCTCTGGAGCAGGAAGAGAAGGACAAGGAAGTGCTGATCGCCAAGCTCGCGGTAGAGATCGAAGAGCTGGAAGAGATCAGCGAGGAATCGGCCAAGCAGCTCACGGAGCTTGCGAAGCAGGCTTCGGCGCTGGAAGCGAAGAAGAACCGCATTAAGACTTACTATACGGGCGGCAAGTTGGGCATGCCTTTGAAGTCTGAATACCGGCTGTCTTCCCCTTTCGGCTATCGGATTCACCCGATTACGGGTTCCAAGAAGCTTCACGCCGGAATGGATATGGCCGCGCCGAAGGGAACGCCGATCTACGCCGCCGAGACGGGCGTCGTGATCATAGCCCAGTCCTGGAGCGGTTACGGCAACTGCGTCATCATCGACCATGGCGGCGGCTTGTGGACGCTGTACGGGCACATGAGCGAAATTTTGACCAAAAAAGGCGACACGGTCAAACGCGGAGAAAAAATCGGACTTGTCGGATCGACGGGACAATCGACAGGCAATCACCTGCATTTCGAAGTCCGTAAAAACTCCGAGCCGGTCGATCCGGCGCCTTATTTGAAGTAAACGGACAAGGGGCAGCCGATCGTCCGACGATTCGTCGGGAATCGGCTGTTTTGTTGTCTAAATGGACTAAGCTTGTCATAATCTAACCATAAGGCGAATTTCGGGGAGTGGGGTACGTGTGGTTCAGAGGTCGCACAGTCGCGGCGATGTTGGCGCTAACGGCAGTGGCCGCTTGCGTCGCGACCTATGCCGTCCTTGAATTTCCGGGGTGGAACTGGATGTCGAAAGGCGCGTTGGCAGGCGGGGGAGCCAGCCAGGAGCAAGAGGGCCTTCGTCAGGACGAAGTCGACAAGCTCAATAAGGCCATGTCTCTGATCGAGAAGCGCTATCTGCTTCCCGCCGACCGCAAGAAGCTTCTTGACGGAGCGGTGCAGGGCATGGTCGAATCGCTAAGCGATCCGTATTCGGTGTATAAGCCGGAAGACGAAGCCGAACAGTACATGGACGCCCTCCAAGGCGCGTTCACGGGCATCGGCGCCGAGCTGAGAATCGAGAACGGAACGGTCGTCGTCGAATCGCCGATCCGGGGATCTCCCGCGGAGAGAGCGGGACTGCAGCCGCGGGACGTGCTGCTGTCCATTAACGGGGAGAGCTTGTACGGCTTGACTCTGAGCGAGGCTGTCACCAAGATCAGAGGGCCGAAGGGAACGAAGGCGAAGCTGAAAGTGCAGCGGGCGGGCAGGTCTGAGCCGCTGGACCTGGAGCTTGTCCGCGATCGGATCGATCCGGAGACGGTAAGCTCGGAGATCGGGGCGGACGGCATCGGACATTTGTTCATCAACCAGTTCACGAACGAGACGTCGGCGCAAGTGGCCGAGGAGCTCGCGGCGATGGAGCGGCAAGGGCTGAAAGTTCTTGTGATCGACGTGCGGAATAACCCGGGAGGTTATCTTCAGTCCGTGGTCGAAGTCGCGGATCAACTGCTGGAGAAGGGCAAACCGATCGTGCAGTCGGAATACCGGGACGGGCATCGCAAAGTGGACGTCGCCGAGCACGGGGCCAAGAACGACAAGCGGTATCCGATGATTGTGCTGATCAACAAAGGCAGCGCCAGCGCCTCGGAAATTTTGGCGGGAGCGCTCAAGCAGTCGGCCGGAGCGCTGCTGGTCGGCGATACGACTTACGGCAAAGGAACCGTCCAGGTACATTTCAACGGCGAACTGGGCGACGACAGCCTGATCAAGCTGACGGTGTACAAGTGGTTGCTTCCGGACGGAACGTGGATCAACGAAAATGGGATCGAGCCGGACATCCGGGTTGCCCAGCCGGATTACTTCCTGGCGTGGAGGCTGCCGAGAGACCGGGTGCTCAAGCCGGATTCGACCGGCGGGGACATCGAGAATTTGCAGACGATTTTGTCGGGCGTAGGTTATCCGGCCGATCGTTCGGATGGTTATTACAGCCAAAAAACGAGAGAGGCCGTTGAACGTTTTCAGAAGGACGAATCGCTGCTGCTGACGGGAGAGGTCGATGCGGAGACGGCTCAGCGGCTGGAGGAGAAACTGTACGCGGCCCTTCAAGACCGCGCGAACGATGCCCAGTGGCAGAAGGCGCTCGCCGAAGCCGCCAAGCTGCTGAAGTGATCGAATAACCATAAAACGGCATGCTCCGAGAGCAGGGCGCGAGAAGGATTTTCCCGCCCGCCGTCGAATACCAATTAGGAGGTTGACTCTAGGTCAACTTCCTTTTTCATGTTGGCGCGTGTTTAGTCGTAAGGAAGAGGAGAGTCGCGATGGATGATCTTCTGAATGTGCTTGAGGAAGCGGGACAGGCCGCGATTAGCCTGTTCACTTTCCCTTATTTCTATATTGCGATTGCGCTCGTATGGTGGCATGCCCGTCATACGGTTACGCTGCAGCGCAGGCTGTATCACGTTCGTCTCTACGGGGCGCCGCGGTTAACGCTTGCGAGACTGGCGGCGGGACTGGCGGCCGGATTCGCGTTATCGCTGGTCGGGATGGGAGCCGGCGCTGCGCTGAACGGCGAGACGCTGATGTTCGTCTGGATCGGGATGGGCGTACTGGCGCTGTTTCAGCTGAGATACGTCTGTCTGGCGTACGCCGCGGGCGCGATCGGCTTGCTTCAGTACGCGGCGGAATGGACGGGCTTCGGAGTCGCCGAAGGTCCGGCCGCCGAAGCGTTGCGCATGCTCTACGCGATCGATGTTCCCGCGCTGCTCTTCATAGCCGGGCTTCTCCATATCGCGGAAGGCCTCCTCGTTCGGCTGCAGAGCAAGACGCTTACAATCCCCCTGTTCCTTCAGGGAAAAAGAGGCAAGCCGATGGGCGCTTACGCCATCGCCGGAGTATGGCCGATTCCGCTGCTATGGCTCGTTCCTTCGTCGGACGGCGGGTTCGCTCTGCCTTGGGCGCCTCTGTTCGGAGGCGACGCGGTCGCCTGGAGCTTCCTCGCTTTCCCGGTTCTGATTGGCTTTAGCGACCGGACGGCGGCTTACTGGCCGGAAGCCAAGGCGAAATTTTCGGGCAACCTGATCATGCTCTACGGGGCGATGATCGCCGGCTTGGCCGTCTGCGCCATCTATTGGCCTCCGGTCGTCGCGATCGCCTCTGCGGCGGCATTCCTGTTGCATGAAGGCTTGCTCTGGATCGGTCGGAGCAGGGAGAGGGGCAAGGAGCCTTTGTATTCCCAGGACAGCACGGGCGTAAAGGTGCTGGCGGTGCTCCCCGGTACGCCGGCGGCGGAGCTTGGGCTGCAGGCAGGAGAAGTGATCAAGAAGGTCAACGGGGCCGTCGTGCGCAACAAAGAGGAGCTGCATGCCGCATTGCAGCTTCAATCCGCTTATTGCAAGCTGGAAGTCGTCAACCGCGAAGGCCACCTCAAGTTTCTGCAGCGGGCGCGTTACCAAGGCGAGCATTACCAGTTGGGGCTTATTCCGGCACCGGACGACGACGTTGAGTTCGTGGCTTCGCCGCGATCCGCATCGATCTGGCAGGGGCTGAGGGAAGCGGGAGCGCGCCGGCTTCGCAATTCTCCCACGATGAGGCACCAGGAAGCCCGCCGCGAAGCGGAGCTGGCCGCCGCGGAACAGGCCGCTGCCGCGCAAGTCGCTGCGGAGGCGTTGGCGCTGGCCGAGAGGAAGAAGGCCGAAGAAGAGACCGGGCTGCCGCCGCGGGCCTCCCATGCTCGTATGAAATCTTGACAAGCGCCGAGAGGTTTAGTATTTTTGTTAGTAATCATCAGGAAGAGGATCCCTAGGGTTCCACGGCGCGTTTAGCGCCGGTTCGGTCCGAGAGGGAGCGCATCCCGCCCTACGGGGCAGGATGGACACGGAGGGATAAAAGCCCGGGAGTATCGATGACGACTCGCGACGCCAGCTTGGCTCGCGACGGTCCTGCGATGCTCCGGGCTTTTTTGTCGTCCAGCCAGGACGCTTGCAGGGCACACTATACTCGGAGGTGCTGGAATGATGAATCGGTCTTGGCTGCTGCTGCTTGCAGCAGGGATATGCGAAGTCGGATGGGTGTCCGGCTTGAAGCACGCGTCGAATGCGGGAGAATGGGCATTAACCGCTCTCGGAATCGTGCTCAGCTTCGCGGGACTGTTGCGCGCAACGCGTGTATTGCCTGTCGGCACGGCGTATGCGGTGTTTACGGGACTTGGAGCGGCGGGTACGGTGCTGATGGAATCGCTGTTTTTCGGAGCCGAGTGGAATGCGATTAAACTGCTTCTGGTAGCTGTGCTGATCGTCGGCATCGGCGGCCTGAAAATGACGACGGACGCTAAACCGAAGGAGGCGAGCGAATAATGGCGTGGATTGCGCTTGTCTTCGCGGGATTGTTCGAGATCGTGGGCGTGTTGGCGATGAACCGGCTGAAAAAGAAAAAAGACAAGCTGAGCATGCTCCTGCTTGTCTCGGGTTTTATCGTCAGCTTCGGTCTGCTGTCTGTAGCGATGAAATCGATCTCGATGGGAACGGCGTACGCGATATGGACCGCGATCGGAACGGTCGGCGGAACTCTCGTCGGCATGCTGCTGTATGGAGAGTCCCGCCAGCCGCGGAGAATCTTTTTCCTGGCGCTGGTCGTCGCTGCGGTCGTCGGACTTAAGGCTCTCGGGAACGAATAGCCTCTTCGTCCATCTCTAGCGTTTGTTGATCCAGTCGGCGATATCTTGAATGACTTGCGATTCCACTTTGCCGTCCGCACTCTTGGCGAAGAAGTGGTTAAGGCCCGGATACAGCTTGAAGGACGCTTTATCGTTGTTCTTGAGGGTTTCTTTCCACTGTACGTAATCTTTATCCGCGTATACTTGAACGTCGGCTTCGCCTTGCAGCACGAGCACCGGTTTGGTCAGCTTGGCGGCGATTAGATCGGCTCCGCGGCTGTCCATTTCCTTGAAGTAGTAGGCTGGAATGCCGAACAAGGTTTGCGACTTCGCTTCGTCGTCGGTCAGGCCGGCAAGGGTTTTCGCTTTCTCGACTTCGGCAGCGACGAGCGCTTCGCTGGCCGACTTGGCCGGATTGCCGTCTTCCATCGTAGCGATAATCGCCGCGTTCTGATCCGCGATGATTTCCCACAGTGTACGGGGGGAACCGGCAAGGAGGGCAAGTCCGGCGAAGTCTCCGCCGTCGGCGTCGATGCGCGGAGCGAGCATGCCGCCCAGGCTGTGGCCGACGAGATAGACGTTCGACGCGTCTATGCGTTTGTCAGCCTTCAGCAGCTTCGCCGCTGAGATCGCATCGTCGACCGTTTCGTCTTTGACGGTGAACGACGCCAGCATGTCGGGAGTGAAGCTTTGACCGTGGGCGAAGGTTCTCTTGTCATAGCGCAGGACGGCGATGCCTTGCTCGGCAAGTCCCCATGCGAGATCGCGGAACGGCTTGGCCAGGCCGACGGTTTCGTCCCGATCGTTCGGACCCGAGCCGTGCACGAGAATGACGGCCGGGAGCGGACCGGAGGCGTTCTTAGGCAGCGTGAGCGTTCCCGGAAGCGGATATTTCGTACCTGCTCCGACAACAATCTCTTCTTCGATCAGGCTGTCAGGGGCGGGAAGTTGTTCCGCGATCGGCTTTAACCACAGCCCGGTCACTTGATTGTCGGCGTTCAGAGCAAGCGTTAACGCTACTTTCGCCTTGGCGAAGGAAAGCAGGGCGACGAACTGCTGCTGATCGGGGGAGGCGGAATTCGCCTGGATCGCTTCGATACCGTTGAATGTTCCGGCTGCAGCGACCGTTTGCTCCCAGCCGGCCTTCAGCGTTTCTACCGACACCGTTGCTTTCAACTCAGCTTGGAAATAGATATCGGACAGCTGTTGATATTGTCCCGAGGCCAGGTGTTCGACGATCGCCCGTACGGCGTCTTCGCTTTGCTTCGCCGTGAAGATGGAAGCCGTCGAGGTGTCTTCGTGAACGGCCGTACGCAATCCCAGAGCGCGTTCGAAGAAGGAGAGCGGGACGAAAATACGGTTCGACTTGACGGCCGCATCGGCTCCGAACGCCACGTTGGTTGCGTCTCCGAGAAGAGCCTGGTTGCTGCCGGGCTTCACGGTTGCCGTTCCGGCAGGGCTGGAGATCGCGGCTTCCTTGGAAGCGGGAAGATATTCGACCTTGAGGCCGAGCGCTTGCGCGGTCTGGCGCAGCGGCAGCATAACGTCTTTGCCGCTCTTGTACGGCTGGGCATCGGAGAATTGGACCGTTTGTCCGTCGACGTTCAGCTTAAACGTTGCCGCGGCGGATGCCGATAGCGGAATTGCGGATAAGAGCAGGGCGGACGCGGTTGCGATCAGGGCGATCTTTTTTTTCATGGTATACCTCCGTAAGATGGATTTGGGCGTGCGGTTAAGCTTCGGATTTTTTTCTGTAGATCAGATAAGAATAGACAGCGGGTATAAGAGCGCTTAACAGGGCGCAGGCGAGCAGGACGCCGACGGCCCAGCCGGTGGGGATCAACCAGGAAGACAGAAACATCAGGATGCCTCCGATAACCCAGAGGCGGCCGGCCAGACGATGGGTCAAGCGCCAGTTGCGATCGTCCATCAGCGCCCAAGGCGTGCGGATGCCGATAAAAAAGTTGCTGCGAACCTGCCCCATCCGGTTGCCGACGACTATCCACAGCAATCCCATTCCGCCGAACACCAGGTTGAGCATCGGCAGTTTGTGGCCGACGTTGTCCAGGATGACGATAAGCAGCACCGAGTGGAGGAAAAGGCTGATCGCCCAGCGCATCAGATAGTAATAATCCTGGAAGCGAGCATAGTTGTTTTTGCGCGGATCGACGTAACGCATGACGGACAGGAGCGCCGGCAGCGCGATCGTCAGCGCGGCGTTCATGAGCCAGAAGCTCCACTTGGCCATCGTTCGGTCGGCTTCTCCGTTGATGTTGTAGTGGGAAGCGACGATGTCGGGAAGCCGGTGGTTGAAGGCCAGGAACAGCGCTATGAAGATCGCGGCGTTCGTCGCGAGCAGAAGCCAGTCTTTTTTCGACCAGACACTCGTGGATTTCTCATTGTTGTGGTCAGCGGGATTCGTCATGGGAAGTCTCTCCTTTGGTTCCGATCATGCCGAGAAACCAGCTCATGGCTTCTTGCATCACGGACATATTGATGGAGTAGATGATGCTTTGGCCGTGCCTCTCGTCTTGAACGAGCTGAGCTTGCTTAAGAATGTTCAAGTGATGGGAGATGCTCGGCTTCGAAATGTCGAAATGTTCGGCGATGTCGCCTGCGGACAGGTCTTGATCCTTCAACAGTTGCAGTATTTTTCGCCTTGTCGGATCCGACAGCGCCTTGAAGGCGTCGTTCATGGAGCTGATCCCTCCTTCCATGAAGGGGTGAGTATTTGATTTGATATTTAGATAAATATCTAAATCTTATATTTAGATAATAAGCTAAATATTAAAATGAGTCAATACCCTCGGGTGTCCTCTATCTCCAAAATCGTCTGCCTGAGTGAAGTGCAGATAGGGGAGGGCGGATAGTCATCTTCCTCTAATCCAGCCCATAGTACCGCCCTGCAAGCTAATCACCGATCATCCTCCCGTAATCCAGCCCATAGTACCGCCCTGCAAGCTAATCACCGATCATCCTCCCGTAATCCAGCCCATAGTACCGCCCTGCGAGCTAATCCCCGATCATCCTTCCGTAATTCAGCCCATAGTACCGCCCTGCGAGCTAATCCCCGATCATCCTTCCGTAATTCAGCCCATAGTACCGCCCTGCGAGCTAATCCCCAGTCATCCTCCCGTAATTCAGCCCATAGTACCGCCCTGCGAGCTAATCCCCAGTCATCCTCCCGTAATTCAGCCCATAGCAACGCCCTGCAAGCTAGACCCCGACCACCTTTGTCCGCCGAAGAACAACAAAAAAACGCGAAGCTCGGCGCTTGAGCCGAATTCGCGTTTAACGGGCGATTGCCCGGTGAGGGTAGACGGATTATGACGAAGCGAATAGTTCCGGGTGGCTGGCGATGAACCAGGCGATTGCGCCGGCGATGCCCAGGCAGAACAGCGTGAATAGGGTGATTTTGAAGGCGCTGCGGGGGACGCGGCCGGAGACGGTGCCGGTCTGGCCGTTGACCATATAATAATATGTCTTCGATTTGTAGACGTAGTTGGCGTTCCACACTGGAAGCAGCAGATGCTTGTAGGTGACGTCGTTGTAGGTGGTCCGAATGCGCAGGTTGCGGATTTCGTCTCCGCCGATCACGTTCCGGATCTCCCCGCGAATCGTCCCGTCGGCCACGTTTTGCGCTTTCTCCCAGCCTTGCTCGCGGGTGACGGAATACCGTTCCGAGATATGCCCGCTTAAGTACTCCGGCTTGTAGCCGTGAAGCTCGCCCAGGCGAAAATCTCCCAGCTTCTTCAGCAAATCGGCGTCGTAGTGTCCGGAGGCCGGGATCAGAATGTCGTCGAAGCTTCTGCCGTAATCGCCGCGGGTAGGGTGCCAGACGGTATACCTCTCGGTGGCAGTGTATGTCTCTGTTTTGCCGTTCACGACCCTGGTTTTGGTCACCGTACGGTAGTGATAGATGCCGACTTCCGCGGAGTAGACGGAATACGTATTCGTGTCATAAGTCCAGTAGGGGATGTAGATCCCGTTCAACTGGGAGTCGACGTCCGCTTTCTTGAAGTCGCCGGGCATGAAAAAACGTTTCTTCTTCCATCTTGCGAACGATTTGAGCGCTTCGTCCCGCGACACCCGGAACGGGATGACGGATTCCGGCCGGATGCTGCGAACGTTGTCTTGGCTCAGCACTTTGGGGGAGCCGCAGAAGACGCAGGTGGACGTCGTCTGTCCCGCCGGGATCAGCGTTTCTCCGCCACACGCTTCGCAGTGGATTGCCTGCTGCTGCGTTCCCCAGTCCTGCAGGCGATCCAGGTCCTCGGCCCGACCGTGAAAAGGATGCTCCACCGGCTCGTCGAGCACCTTCTCGATCTGCCGCTCCGCGCCGCAATATTGGCATTTCAGGTTTTGGCTCTCCGCGTCGAAGACCATCGGTCCCGCGCAGCTCACGCACGGAAAACGAATCGCGGTCGTAGCGTTGCTCATCTGATCCGCCTCCGGCTAAATTTTACTTCCGCATTCGGAACAGAATTTTGCGCTCTCGTTCAGCCGGCTGCCGCATTCGGAGCAGAATTTCTTCCCGCCGGCCGCTTGGCCCTGATCTTGCGCCGCCGCGCCCTGCCCCGCGTTGCTCTGACCCGCTGCTCCCGGCGCGGCCCCCTGCCCCGCAGAGGCCGTCGTCCCGGGAGCCGAGCCTGGCTGCTGCTGGCTGTTCATCTGCTGGAACATCTGTCCCATCATCTGCCCCATGGCCATGCCCGCGCCCAGCTCCGCGCCGGCTCCCGCCGCGCCTCCGCCCGGCTTGTTGGCGGCTTCGCGAAGAGCCTCGGCCGTCTGATACTTCATATATTGATCCAGGTTGCCGGCGATGTTCATCGACGATTTGCGGTCGATCATCTGCTCGACCTCCGGCGGCAGCGACAGATTCTCGATCGTCACGTTCGTCAGCGCGAGGCCGATCACCGCGAAATTCGGCTGCAGCTTCTCCGCTGCCATCCGCCCGAGCTCGTCGTAGGAGCTGGCCAGATCGAGCACCGGAATTCGCGCTTCGCCGACCAGGTCGCTGATGCCGGATACGACGGCGGCTTTCAGGAAACCGGTGATGCCCGCCGTCGTGAACTCCTTCTTCGTTCCGAAGATATCCCGCAGAAACACGACCGGATCCTGAACGCGGAAGGAGTAGTTGCCGAATCCGCGCATGCGGATCATGCCGAACTCGGGATCGCGCATAATGACCGGGTTCGTGGTGCCCCATTTCTGATCGGTAAATGTCGTCATGTTAAGGAAGTAGACGTCCGATTTGAACGGGGAGTTGAAGGCGTGTTTCCACGAATTAAGCGCCGTGAGCACCGGCAGGTTTTGCGTGCTTAACGTATAGGTTCCGGGGCCGAACACATCGGCGATCTGTCCTTCGTTGACGAAGATCGCGGCCTGGGACTCGCGGACGATGAGCTTGGCGCCCATCTTGATCGTGTTGTCGTAGGCGGGGAAGCGATAGACGAGAATCCCCCGATCGTCGAGCCACTCGATGACTTCGATAAATTGTCCTCTGATGAAATCAAACAATCCCATGCGCCACTCTCCAGTCTGCCGCCGACGGCGGACGGCGAATTGTTAACGATGCGAATCGTTAGCGTCCATAAACGAAGCTCCGCCTGCCTCGGAAGAGAGGCGCGAACCGTTTATGCGTATGCCCCTATCGTATCATAAAAAGGCGAACGTCTGCCGCATATTCGTCAAAATCCGCGCCCTGCGGCGGGCCTCCAGACCCTTTTGACGGTGTGCGGGCAAACCGATATAATAGATGGGAACACACATTCTGATGACGGAAAATGACGATCCGAACAGCCTGGCGAATCGGGACGCCCGATAAGGGCAAGGCTGCGGATGCGAAAGGGGCAGAGAGCAGATGGCAGGAACGGAATTATTGAACAAACCGTTTAAGCTGGTATCCGAATACGCGCCTTCCGGCGACCAGCCGGGAGCGATCGGACAGCTGGCGGAGGGCATATTGGCCGGCAAGAGGCACCAGACGCTGCTCGGGGCGACGGGGACGGGGAAGACGTACACGATCGCCCAGACGATCGCGCAGGTGAACCGCCCGACGCTCGTCATCGCGCACAACAAGACTCTGGCGATGCAGCTGTGCAGCGAGTTCAAGGAATTTTTCCCGGAGAACTCGGTGGAATACTTCGTCAGTTACTATGATTACTATCAGCCCGAGGCGTATATTCCGTCCACGGATACGTATATCGAGAAGGACTCCAGCATCAACGACGAGATCGATAAAATGCGGCACTCCTCCACGGCGGCGCTGTTCGAGAGAAGAGACGTCATTATCGTGGCCAGCGTATCCTGCATCTACGGACTCGGTTCCCCGGAGGAGTACCGGGATCTTCGGCTCAGCCTGCGGGTAGGCATGGAGAAGTCGCGCAACGCGATTTTGCACAAGCTGATCGACATCCAGTATAAGCGCAACGATCTCAACTTCGTTCGGAGCACGTTCCGCGTGCGCGGCGACGTCATCGAGATTTTTCCCGCATCCAGAGGCGATTCGGCAATCCGGGTCGAGATGTTCGGCGACGAGATCGAGCGGATTACAGAGATCGACGTGCTGACGGGCGAGATTACGGGCGAGCGGGAGCACGTCGTTATTTTCCCGGGATCCCACTTCGTAACCGGCGAGGAGAAAATGAAGCGCGCGCTGGTGAACATCGAGCGGGAGCTGGAGGAACGACTGGCCGAGTTGAGGGAGCAAGGTAAGCTGCTCGAAGCGCAGCGGCTGGAGCAGCGCACGCGCTACGATATCGAGATGATGGCGGAGATGGGTTTCTGCTCCGGCATCGAGAACTACTCCGGACCGATGACGTTCCGCGAACGCGGAGCGACTCCGTATACGCTGATGGACTTCTTCCCGGACGACTTCGTCGTCGTCATTGACGAATCGCACGTGACGCTGCCGCAGGTCCGGGCGATGTACAACGGAGACCAGGCCCGCAAATCGGTGCTCGTCGACCACGGCTTTCGCCTTCCGTCGGCCAAGGACAACCGACCTCTCCGATTCGAGGAATTCGAGCAGAAGGCGAAGCAGCTCGTCTACGTCTCCGCGACACCGGGTCCTTACGAGCTGGAGAATTGTCCGACCGTCGTCGAGCAGATCATCCGTCCGACGGGCCTCATCGATCCGATCATCGAGGTGCGCCCGACGAAGGGGCAGATCGACGACCTGCTCGGAGAGATTCGCGACCGCATCGCCAAGGACGAGCGCGTGCTCGTAACGACGCTGACGAAGAAAATGTCCGAAGACTTGACCGATTATATGAAGGAAGTCGGCATCAAGGTCAGCTACCTGCACTCCGACGTCAAGACGCTGGAGCGGATGGCGATCTTGCGCGATTTGCGTCTCGGCACATACGACGTCGTCGTCGGCATCAACCTGCTCCGGGAAGGCCTCGATTTACCGGAGGTCAGCCTGGTCGCGATTCTGGACGCCGACAAGGAAGGTTTCCTGCGTTCCGAGCGCTCGCTCATCCAGACGATCGGCCGCGCGGCGCGGAACGCGGAAGGCCGAGTTGTCATGTACGGCGACCGAATCACCGATTCGATGGAGCGGGCGATCGGCGAGACCGAACGCCGCCGCAAGATTCAGCTCGCCTACAACGAGCAGCACGGCATTACGCCTCAGACGGTCGTCAAGAAGGTGCGCGATCTTATCGAAGCGACGAAAGCGGTGGAGTCGAAGCGTTCGTACCTGACGGGCGCCGAAGATCTGAGCAAGCTGTCGAAGAAGGACCGCGCTTCCGTCATCGAACGCCTGGAGTTCGAGATGAAGGAAGCCGCGAAGAGCCTGCAGTTCGAACGCGCCGCGGAGCTTCGCGACGCTCTGCTCGAGCTGAAGGCGACCATGTAGTTGACTGCTCCTGCAATTTCCTTACAAGTGCGTGTTCAAAAAGTCGGCTTTTTGAACATCCTCTCAAATGTATTTGCAAGGCTGCCCGCAGTCCGGTATAATGTACGGGAACGTACATTCCTATTCGGAGTGCGACTGCGGACGGCCAAGCTGGAAGAGCAGCCCCCGCCTTGTCGCGAAAGGGGCTTTTTCGTTTTGGCTAACGAGAAGATCGTCATCAAGGGCGCACGCGCCCATAACTTGAAGAATATCGACGTTACGATTCCGCGCGACAAGTTCGTCGTGCTGACCGGGCTGTCCGGCTCGGGCAAGTCCTCGCTCGCCTTCGACACGATCTACGCCGAAGGGCAGCGCAGATACGTCGAGTCTTTGTCCGCCTATGCCCGCCAGTTTCTTGGACAGATGGACAAACCCGACGTAGATTCCATCGACGGCCTGTCTCCGGCGATCTCCATCGATCAGAAGACGACGAGCCGCAACCCCCGTTCGACCGTAGGCACGGTCACGGAGATTTACGATTATTTGCGTCTCATGTACGCCAGAGTCGGCAAGCCTCATTGCCCGGACCATGGCATCGAGATTACGTCCCAGACGGTCGAGCAGATGGTCGACCGCATTATGGAATATCCCGAGCGCACGCGTCTGCAGATTCTCGCGCCTATCGTATCGGGCCGCAAGGGCGAGCATACGAAGCTGCTGGCCGACGTTCAGAAGCAAGGCTACGTCCGCGTTCGCGTGAACGGCGAGATTCGGGATCTGTCCGAGAAGATCGAACTGGAGAAGAACAAGAAGCATTCGATCGAAGTCGTCGTCGACCGGATCGTCGTCAAGGACGACGTGCAGACGCGGCTTGCGGATTCGCTGGAGATGGCGCTGAAGCTGTCTGGCGGACAAGTGCTCGTGGACATCATCGACAAGGAAGAGCTGATGTTCAACTCCAATCTGGCCTGCCCCGAGTGCGGCTTCTCGATGGATGAGCTGGCGCCGCGCATGTTCTCCTTCAACTCGCCGTTCGGCGCGTGTCCGGAGTGCGACGGCCTCGGCGTCAAGATGATCGTCGATCCCGAGCTGCTCGTCCCCAACCGCTCGAAGAGCATCGAGGACGGGGCGTTCGAAGCCTGGGCGGGCAGCACCTCCAATTATTACCCGCAATTTCTGAGCGCGGTGTGCGCGCACTATGGCATTCCCACCGACGTGCCGGTCGAGCAGTTGCAAGACAAGCACATGCAGATCATTCTGTACGGAACGGGAGGGGAGCGCATTCGCTTCCGTTACGAGAACGAGTTCGGTCATACGCGCGATGCACAGGTGCCGTTCGAAGGCGTCGTCCACAACCTGGAGCGCAGATACCGGGAGACCGGCTCGGAAGGCATTCGCGAGTTCATCGAGGTGTACATGTCCGCCAAGCCTTGCGGCAAGTGCCGCGGACAGCGCTTGAAGAAGGAAGTGCTCGCCGTTACGGTGGGCGCCCAGAATATCGCCCATGTCACCTCGTTGTCGATCGGCGATGCGCAGCGTTTCTTCTCCGGCCTTGATCTGACCGAGAAGGAGCTGTCGATCGCCAACCTGATCCTTAAGGAGATTAACAACCGGCTTGGCTTCCTGGTCAACGTCGGTCTCGAATATTTGACGCTCTCTCGCGCGGCCGGCACGCTGTCCGGCGGCGAAGCGCAGCGGATCCGGCTTGCGACGCAGATAGGCTCCAGCCTGATGGGCGTGCTGTACATCCTGGACGAACCGAGCATCGGCCTGCATCAGCGGGACAACGACCGGCTCATACAGACGCTGAACCATATGCGCGACCTCGGCAATACGCTGATCGTCGTCGAGCATGACGAAGACACGATGATGGCCGCCGACTGGATCATCGACATCGGACCCGGAGCGGGCAAGCACGGAGGACAGGTCATCGCCGAAGGTACGCCGTCGGAAGTAATGGAGAACGAAGGCTCGCTGACCGGGGCTTACCTGAGCGGCCGCAAGTTCATCCCCGTTCCTCTGAACCGCCGCAAGCCGAATGGCAAATGGGTCGAGATCAAGGGCGCGAAGGAGAACAACCTGAAGAACCTGAACGCCAAGTTCCCGCTCGGCGTGTTCACGGCGGTCACCGGCGTATCCGGCTCGGGCAAGTCGACGCTCGTCAACGAGATTCTGTACAAGACGCTGGCTCGCGACTTGAACAAGGCGAAGACGCGCCCGGGCCAGTACAAGGAATTTATCGGCCTGGAGCATCTGGACAAGGTCATCGACATCGACCAGTCTCCGATCGGACGGACGCCGCGCTCCAATCCGGCGACGTACACCGGCGTATTCGACGACATCCGCGACGTGTTCGCGATGACGAACGAAGCCAAGGTGAGAGGCTACAAGAAAGGCCGCTTCAGCTTTAACGTCAAGGGCGGCCGCTGCGAAGCGTGCAAGGGCGACGGCATTATCAAGATCGAGATGCACTTCCTGCCGGACGTCTACGTGCCTTGCGAAATCTGCAAAGGCAAGCGCTACAACCGCGAGACGCTGGAAGTGAAATACAAGGGCAAGAACATCGCCGAAGTGCTGGAGATGACGATCGAGGACGCGACGGAGTTTTTCGTCAATCTGCCCCGCATCCATCGCAAGCTGCAGACGCTGATGGACGTCGGTCTCGGCTATATGGATCTGGGCCAGCCGGCAACGACGCTGTCGGGCGGCGAAGCGCAGCGCGTTAAGCTTGCGGCCGAGCTATATCGTCGCAGTACAGGCAAGACGCTGTATATTCTCGACGAACCGACGACAGGGCTTCACGTCGACGATATCGACCGGCTGCTGCAGGTGCTGCATCGCCTCGTCGATTCCGGAGAGAGCGTGCTCGTCATCGAGCACAACCTCGACGTCATCAAGACGGCGGATTATCTCGTCGATCTTGGCCCCGAAGGGGGCAGCGGAGGCGGCACGATTATCGCCACCGGAACGCCGGAGGATGTGGCCAAGGTCGAGAAGTCGTACACGGGCAGATACCTCGGCCCGGTACTGGAACGGGATCGCGCCCGCACGGAAGCGGCCATGTCGAAAGCGTAGATTCAGCCGAACGCACCTAATGCTAAATCAAAGAAGACGAATCTTCCCGGAGGAGATTCGTCTTCTTTATGTTCTACTTGTTCAGTTCCGCAAGCATATGATCCAGCATTTCGTCGGTCAAGGCGCCCTGGCTGAACGAGACGAGCGCCCGCAGCGGCATATATCGCATCATCGCCGCCACCATCTCGGAGCCTTCTTCCTGAAGCATGCCGAGGGTGTCGTTGGCCGCGCTCATTTTTTTCATCCATTCGCCGACCAGCTCCGCCCGCTGGGGATCGCTCATCAGATCGCCGATTGTCGAATTGCGGGTCGCCTTGATGCGCAACGTTACCGACGACTCTACGCGAACCGTTTCCCGCAGAACGATATCGGCGGACGAGCGGCCCACCAGAATGCGGAACTCTCCGCTTTCCACGTGCCAATCCTTCAGCTCCGTATTGTAGTAGGCGAAGGCGCGCTTATCGAGAACGAAGCTGACCGTCTTTTCTTCTCCCGGCTGAAGCTCTACCTTCTCGAAGCCTTTCAGCTCCTTGTCCGGACGAATGACGCTGCTCTGCACGTCGTTGACGTACAGTTGAACGATCTCTTTGCCGGCGAGGCCTCCCGTATTTTTTACTTTGACGCGAATGGTCAGCGTCTCCTGATCGCCAATTTCCTTTTTATCGACCTCGATGTCCGAATATTCGAACGTCGTATAGCTGAGTCCGAATCCGAACGGAAACAGAGGAGCGAGCTGCTTCTTATCGTAGTAGCGATAGCCAACGAACAGTCCTTCCTTGTACTCGACCCGGTCACCCTCGCCCGGGAAGTTCAAATAGGAAGGATTGTCGCTGAGCCGGACCGGGAACGTTTCCGCGAGCTTGCCGCAAGGGTTGGCGTCCCCGAACAGCAGATCGGCGATAGCGCCGCCCAGCGCTTGCCCGCCCAAGTAGGCTTCCAGCACGGCTTTCGTCTGACCCAGCCAAGGCATCTCGATCGGTGCGCCGTTGCTCAAGACGACGATCAGCCGGCTCTGCGTTTTAGCTACTTCTTCGATCAGCTTCCGATGGTTGTCCGGGATCGACAGATGGACCCGATCGTAAGCTTCCGACTCGTAGCGCTCCGGCAAACCGACGAACAGAATCGCCACGTCCGCCTGCGAGGCCGCGGCCGCCGCTTCCTGAAGCAGCGCGTCGTCGATCTCATCGGTATTCGGGGAATAACCGGGCGCATAAGTAACGACCGCTCCGTGACCTGCGGAGCGACGAATTTCTTCCAGAACGTTCTCCAGCTTGGTCGGGCTGACGTGAGAGCTTCCCCCGCCCTGATATCTCGGCTGTTCGGCGAAAGCTCCGATGACGGCAATCGTTCCTTGCTTTGCAAGAGGCAGGATGCCGTCTTCGTTTCTCAGCAGCACCATGCTTTCCCGCGCCACTTCCCTGGCCAGACGGTGATGGGCTTCGCGGTCGTACGAAGCATCCGCCTTCCGGTTGTCGACCGCCCGGAAGATGACGGTCAATATCCGTTCTACCGCCCGATCTAACGCCTCCTCGGACAGCTCTCCCCGCTTGACCGCTTCGACGATCTTGCGGTCTCCGAGTCCATGGCTCGAGGGCATTTCCAGCTCCAGACCTGCGGCCAAGCCAGCGGCCCGCTCGTTCACCGCGCCCCAGTCGGATACGACAAACCCTTCATGTCCCCATTCGTTCTTCAGAATGTCTGTTAGCAAATAGCCGTTCTCGGAGGCGAACGCCCCGTTAACCTGATTGTAAGACGACATGACCGTCCAAGGCTGCGCCTGCTTCACCGCGCCTTCGAAGCTGGCCAGGTAGATTTCCCTCAGCGTGCGCTCGTCCACAACCGCGTCGATCGTCATTCTGCGGTGTTCCTGGTTGTTGACGGCAAAATGCTTCAGCGAAGTGCCGACGCCTTGGCTCTGTACGCCGTTAATATGGCTTGCCGCCATCTCCGAGGAGAGGTAAGGGTCCTCGGAGAAGTATTCGAAGTTTCTGCCGCACAGAGGCGAGCGCTTGATATTCGCGCCGGGGCCGAGCAGTACGGCCACCTCTTCGGCCTGGCATTCCTCTCCGAGCGCAACGCCTACCTGCTTGACCAAGCTGCGGTCCCAAGAGCAGGCCAAACCCGCCGCCGACGGGAAGCAGGTGGCGGGCACGCTGTTGAACAGGCCGACATGGTCGCTCTCTCCCTTTTGCTTGCGCAATCCGTGCGGCCCGTCTGTGACCATAACCGATGGAATGCCGAGCCGCTCCACCGCTTTGGTCCGCCAGAAGTCGAACCCGGAACAGAGTCCGGCTTTCTCCTCCAACGTCATTTCCGAGATCAGGGACGGTATGTTTCTTGTCATCTTGATTCTCCTCCTCGTTCTCTTTTCCGTAATCGCTTTCATCTTGTGTCGAGCTCATTCTAACGAATTTTTTGACGATTTTATGGTATAAAATTTATATTAATTGTAGATAACCAATATTCGAGGGTTCCTTTAATTCATCGGGAGGGCATCGACAATGAGGGAATGCGGTTTTAACGCCGACGATATCCGTTATATTTGCAGGCTGATGTACGACAATTTTCATATTCCCATTCAATATCGCGACCGAAGCGGAGAGCTTGCCGCCGGGTATCCGGCGCCCGGTCAGCTTGCGGCTCCTTCGGAGGAGCCGGTTCCCTCTGACATTCCGTACACCGCTCCCGTATTAAGCACAGCCAACGAGTTGACCAGCTGTCTGACTTTCCGTCTGGGCTCTGTCGATCAACCGTTCGGGGCTGTCATTATGGGGCCGGCGGTGAAGAACAAAACCGATCTGCTGAAGGCCGGCGAGCTGCTGTATTATCTTCTCCACGGCAGCAAGCTGGACATTGCCGATGTTTATCAACCGAGCCTGAGCAGCGAACCGCCGGCAGTTCCCGCCCAAGACGTCGATCTCGACTTGTCGGACCGCCGCGAGAACTTCGTTTTCCATCACGATCCGATTCTGGAGAAGCGGCTGCTTCAATATGTGACAGAAGGCCGCAAGGAGGAATTGGCCGGCCAGTTCGATCTGATCCCGAGAGAGAGCGTAGGCGTATTGTCGAAGAAAAGCCGGCTGCGAAACGAGAAAAATCTTGTGATCTGCCTCATTACGCTCGTCACGCGGGCGGCCATCAACGGCGGTCTGTATCCGGAAACCGCGTTTACGGTCAGCGATCTGTATATCCAGCACATTGAAGAATTGCTGGACGCCGAGGAGGTAGCCAGGGTCGGCCAGGAGGCGCTGCTCGACTTTGCCGGGCGGGTTCGCAGCCAGAAGAGCCGGCGATACTCCAAAGCGATCGCGGCTTGTCAGAACTATATTTTCAACCATCTGTACGAGGACATTACGCTGGCACAGCTTGCGGACGCAGCCGGGCTTGCCCCCGCTTATTTGTCGCAATTGTTCCGGAAGGAGACCGGCATCACCGTCAGCGAGTACATTCAGCGCGAGAAGGTCGAGGAAGCCGGGAAGCTGCTGATGTATACCGACGATACGCTGCTTGCGATCAGCTCCAGACTCAATTTTCACGATCAGAGCCATTTCATCAAGGTGTTCAAAAAGCACGCCGGCATTACGCCGCGCCAATACCGGAACCGCCGGCGGGAATGAACGGAACAGGTCGACAATAGGCAACAAGGAAGTCGAATACGGAGCATAAGCGAATGCTATAATCGATAATCAATCATCGCTGGACGGCTCGGTTGAATTTGAACCCCATGAGGTGCCCGACCATGACTAATCCACTCGGCAGATTAACGCGCATTTCATGGAAGTCGCTGCGCATCAAGCTGATCGCGGGAATTGTGCTGCTAGTCGCTCCCTTGATCGGATTGCTTATCTACTCCAACCTGTATGCCGTCAAGGTCGTTCGCAGCCAGGTGGCCGATTCGAACAAAAACTTAATGTCCATGTGCATGGACCAATTCGACAGAAACCTGCAAAACGCCGACGACTATTTGCTCGGCCTGATCGGCGTCGGTCCCGAGCTGGAGGAGCTGGACTCCGGGACCGACTTCGAGCGGTACAGCGCGGTTCGCCGGCTGTCGGCCAACGTATCCGGCATGATTCCTTCTCTTCAGGCGGTGGACGGGCTCTTCATCTACTCCGTGGTATGGGACGAATACATTCCGGCCCATAACACCAGAACGACGATGGGCGAACGGCAGTCCGTCCGCGACTACGTCGAGGAGACGGCTGCTCGCGGCGAGACCGCCAAGGAGCTGTTTCATAAAAGGTGGCATGTCCGGCAGTTCGGCGACGCTCATTACCTGATCCGGCTCATGAAGTACGACAGGGTGTATCTCGGCGCCTGGATCAACATCGACAGGGCGGACATTCCGCTGGAGTTCATTCATATCGGGGCCGAAGGAGCAGTGCTGTTCGCGGACCTGCAAGGCATGCCGCTGTCGAATGAAGCGTTCGTCGACCGTACGGGCGCAACCGTCGCGGAAGACTTGAGCCATTACTACCTGACGGGGAGAGACGACCGGTTTCTGGCCGTAGGAGACCGATCCTCCAAGGGAGACTTCAGCCTGATCGCTTTTATTCCGGAGGAGAAAATATTGGAGAAGCTGCCGCAGCTGCAACGGCTGGTGGCGCTCATTACGCTCGGAGCGATCGCGCTTCTGCCGCTGGGCTTGTACTTTCTCCGCAAGGTGCTGCTCGTTCCCCTTAACCGGCTGCTGCAGGCGATGAAGCGGATCGGAGAGGGCAATCTGGAGACGCGCATTCCCCGGTTTCCGACCTCCGAGGAGCTGGCCGTCGTCCGGGACACCTTCAACGGAATGATGTCCCAAATTCAAGAGCTGCGGATCAGCGTATACGAAGAGAAGCTGAGCAAGCAGAAGGCCGAGCTCCAGCACTTGCAGCTTCAGCTTAATCCCCACTTCTTTATCAACTCTCTCAACATGGTGCACATGCTGGCCCGCACGAAGAACAACGAGCTGGCCGAGGAAATCTCGCTATGCCTCGTTCATTATTTTCGCTACATGCTGCGGAGCAACCTTACCTTCGTTACGCTCGGGGAGGAGCTGGAGCATATCCGGAACTACGTCCGCATCCAAGAGCTGAGATACTCCGAGAACTTCCGCTGCGAACTTCAGGCGCCGGGCTTCCTGATGCGCACGCCGATCCCGCCGCTGCTGCTTCACACCTTTGCGGAAAATACCGTTAAACACGCGATTACGCTGGACGAGCCGACTCTGCTAACCGTTGTCATCGATCTGGAGGTCGGAGAAGCGGACGACCAGGAGTGGATTCGCATCGCGATACAGGATAACGGCCCGGGGTTCAGGCAGGAGGCGCTGGAGGAAATCAGCCGGGGCAACCGGGTCGTCGACGAAGAAGGAGAGCATATCGGCATATGGAATGCGCGGCGGCGCTTGCAATTATTGTACGGACAGCGGGCTTCGATCCGGTTCGGCCATGCCGAGCCGCACGGCGCCAAGGTCGAGATCAGGCTGCCGCTTCGACCGGCAGTCTGGAGCGAGGGGGACTGAACATGCTGCAAGTGCTGGTCGTAGACGATGAACGCTGGATGGCCGAGTCGGTAAAAGCGGCACTTCGCTGGGAAGAACTGGGCATCGGCGAGGTCCATCTGGCTTACAATGTCCGGCAGGCCAAGGAAGCGTTCGAGCAGCGGACGATCGACCTGATGATCTGCGATATCGAGATGCCGCAAGGAAGCGGATTGGAACTGCTCGCATGGGTGAAGGAACGGTACCCGCTGACGGAGTGCGTCTTCATGACCTGTCATGCGGATTTCAAGTATGCGCAGCAGGCGATGCAGCTCGGCAGCAGCGATTATTTGCTGAAGCCGCTTTCGACGGGCGAGCTGGAGCAGGCGGTCTTGAAGGCAACGCAGAAGATCCGCAAGGAAACGAAGCTGCTCGAGTACAGTCGATTGGGTCAATTCTGGAGCAAGCATCAGCCCCTGCTCGCCGAGCGCTTCTGGCTGGACATTATTCGCCATGCCATTCCTTCGCATCCGGAGGCGATCCGGACGGCGGCAGACGAGCGCAACATTCCGTTCGCTCCGCAGATGAGGCTCGTTCCGGTTCTGATCGAAGTCCAGCGGTTTCATAAAGAGCTTAGCCAGAGGGAAGTTCGCATGATCGAATACGCGCTAAGAAACAGCGCCGAGGAGACGCTGCTGAACGACGGCAGCGGCCAGATGGTTGCGTTGGAACCGCCCAGGCTGCTGCTGGCGATCGTGCCTGCGGACGAGTCGTCCGGCAAGAAAGCAGCGGAGTCGCTAAGGCAGGCATGCGAGGGGTACATTCGCGCTTGCAACGATTACTTCTACTGCGATATTTCGTGCTACATCGGCGAGGCCGTATACAGCCATCAATTGTCGGCTGCCGTGCAGCAATTGACGCTGCTGTCCGAGAACAACGTCGCATTCGCCAACAAAGCGTTTCTGACGTCGGAGCCGCGGCCGAGAGCGCGCATCTCGCTCCCGGAGATGGATCTGTGGTCTGTCATGCTGATGGAGGACTCGGCGGATCAGGTGCTTGCGGAGGCGGAGCAGTTTCTTCAGCGGTCCGTCGGCCGGGAAGGGGTGGACGCCGAAGCGTTGAACCGGTTCCAACATAATTTCATGCAGATGGCGTATTATGCGCTCAAGCTGAAGGGTGTTCACGCCCACCAGTTGTTCAGCGATCCGGAATCGGTCAGACTGACAGCCAAATCTGCCGACAGCGTGGTGGACATGCTGGTCTGGGTTCGGCATCTGGTCGCCAAGGCGGTAGCTTATGCAGGTCGAGGCGGGCAGTCGCAGTCGATCGTGGACAAGGTTAAGGCGCACGTTTCCAAGCATCTCGAGACCGAGGATCTGTCGCGCGAAGCGCTGGCGAATCACGTTTTTTTGAACCCGGACTATCTGGACAGGCTCTTCAAGAAAGAGGTCGGCATGTCGGTTACCGATTATGTCGTGCGGGAGCGGATGCAGCTGGCCAAGGAGCTTCTGGCCAAGACGAATATGCCGATTGCGACGATCGCCGGCAGGGCCGGCTATGCGAACATTTCGCATTTCTCCAGAAGATTCAAGAAGCTCGTCGGCGTCGGTCCGAACGACTATCGGCGCCAGGCCGGAGGTCGAAAATAGGCAACGAACGGGTCGATAACGGAGCGGATACGATTCCCGGCATCCCCTACAATGAAGTCAGATCGAATCCGGAGCGATCGAGCATCATTCCTAGAGGTCTGGAGGCTAACAATGAAAAAGAGAACGGGTTGGGTCGGAGCGCTGCTGGCGCTTATGCTGCTCGTAACCGCATGCGGCAACGGAGACTCCGGCAAGAAGCCGGGCGGCGAGGCGGCCGAGGGACAAGCTTCTCAGGCAAGCGGCCAGGAGCCTTACGAGGTGGTCATGGCATTTTACACTTTCGGCGAGGCGCCGCGGGATCTGAAGCTGGTGCAGGATGAGATCAACAAGATCAGCCAAGTGAAGCTCAATACGACGGTCAAGCTGCTGCCGATCAACATCGGCGCGTGGAAAAACCAGATGAACCTGATGATGACAAGCGGAGAGAAGCTCGATCTGGTCGTCATCAGCGAGTACAGCAACGACGTGACCAAAGGACGGCTGCTGCCGATCAACGAATTGCTTGAGCAGCACGGTCAAGGCATTCTGGAAGCGGTCGGCCCGGACTATTACAATGCAACCAAGGTGAAAGGGATCAGCTACGGCGTCCCGAGCATCCGCGATCTTGCGGCGGACTACGGCCTCATCGTGCGCAAGGATCTGATCGACAGGCACGGGATCGATGTCGGCGGAGTGCAAGCGCTCGAAGACCTGGAAGGCGTATTCAGAGGGGTGAAGGACAACGAACCGAATCTGGTGCCGGTTACGAACAAGACGAGCAATTCGGTACTCGGCACTTTCAGTACAAGGGATTCGCTTGGAGACGATTTCGGCGTGCTGCTGAACAACGGGCAAGACGATCTTAAGGTCGTGAACTGGTTTGCTGCCGAAGAATACGCCAACCAGCTCAGAACGGTCCGGAAATGGTACGAGGCCGGCTATGTGCTGAAGGATGCGGTGCAGAATCAGGAGGCGGACGTGGCGATGGTCAAGGCAGGCAAGGCGGCTTCCTTCCTGGGTCACCAGAAGCCCGGATACGAGGCGCAGCAGAGCCGAGCGACCGGCATGGAGATGACGACGATCAAGCTGGGGCCGGCAGTGGCCAAGACAAGCACGGTCACCAACATCATGTGGGGCGTGCCGAGCGGGGCGGAGAAGCCGGAACGCTCGATCCAATTCCTCAACTTGATGTATACGGACAAGGATATCGTCAATCTGCTCGATTGGGGCATCGAAGGCAAGCACTACGCGATTGCCGAAGACGGCCTGATCGACTATCCGGAAGGAGTCAGCGCTCAGACGACGGGATACGGCTTGAACATGGGATGGATGTTCGGGAACCAGTTCCTCTCCCATGTGTGGAAGGGCGACAATCCGGACGTCTGGAAGGAGATGGACGAGTTTAACCGAAACGCCATTAAGTCGAAGGCGCTTGGCTTTACTTGGGACCCGACTCCGGTCAAGGCCGAAGTGACGGCCGTCTACAATGTCGTCGACCAATACAGGAGAGGGCTGGAGAGCGGCGTTCTGGATCCCGACAAGGAACTGCCGGCGTTTCTCGGCAAGCTGGAAAGCGCAGGCATCGACAAGATTATCGCCGAGAAGCAGAAGCAATTGGATGAGTGGGCGCAGACCCAGTAACAGCCGCGGCAGCAATCCAATCGGCGAACAAGTTGATTGGATTGCTTTCTTTTATCAATCGACCAGGAGGGAGTGGCTTCGATGGAGCAGGCTGCGAACAAGATCCGCATTCGGCCGCGCCCGGGAAGGGCGGCGTCGGCGGGCGCGCGGTGGAGCAAGGCGAAGAAGTTTTGGCCGTTATACTTGCTGATGCTGCCCGGTTTCGTCTACATGATCATCAATAATTACTTGCCGATGTTCGGCATAATCATCGCCTTTAAGGACATCAACTTCGCGAAGGGCATCTTCGGAAGCGATTGGGTCGGCTTCAAGAACTTCGAATACTTGTTCAAAACTGAGGACGCTTACATTATCACGAGAAACACGATTCTATACAACGGAGTCTTTATCGTCACCCATACCGTACTGGCTATCGCCTTCGCGATTTTGTTGAATGAAATCAGGAAGAAATTGTTCACCCGCCTGTACCAGAGCATTATTCTGCTCCCGTATCTGATGTCCATGGTGATCGTCAGCTATCTCGTGTACGCCCTGCTGAGCATGGAAACCGGATTTCTGAACAAGACGATTTTGCCGCTTCTGGGCATCGAGAGCATCTCGTGGTATACGGAGACGAAGTATTGGCCGGCCATTCTGACCATCGTGCACAATTGGAAAGGCATCGGCTTCCTGTGCGTGATCTATCTCGCGTCGATTATCGGCATTGATCCGGAATATTACGAAGCCGCCACTCTGGACGGAGCATCGAAGCGGCAGCAGATCTTCTCGATTACGATACCGCTGATCGCGCCCGTAGTCATCTTCATGACGCTGCTGGCGATCGGCCGGATTTTCTATTCCGACTTCGGCCTGTTCTATCAGGTGCCGATGAACTCGGGTCCGCTTCTTGAAGTAACGAATGTCATCGATACGTATGTCTATCGCGGATTGATCTTCCTGGGCGATCTCGGCATGTCTTCGGCGGCGGGGGCCTATCAGTCGCTCGTCGGCTTCGTGCTCGTCATCCTGTCCAACTATGTGGTCCGCAGACTCAGCAGAGAGAACGCCTTATTCTAGCAAAGGGAGCTTATGCGTATGACCTCAGATAACAAGCAGATGCAATGGATTGCGCATGCGGCACTGGCCGCCTTCTCGATTGCCTGCGTCGTTCCGTTCCTGCTGCTCATCATGTCCTCCGTATCCAGCGAGCAGACGATTCTGAAGCATGGCTACTCCTTTTTCCCGAAGGAGTTCAGCTTGAGCGCCTACCATTATCTGTGGGACAATTGGCGAAGTCTGGGCAGAGCGTACGGCATTACCGTGCTGATCACGATCGTGGGGACGTCCGTCAGTCTCGCCATGACCTCGATGTTCGCTTATCCGATCTCGAGGCGGGATTTGCCGTGGCGGAACTTCTGGACCTTCTTCGTCTTCTTCACGCTGCTGTTTAACGGCGGACTCGTGCCGGCCTACCTGATCTATACGAAACTTTTCGTGATTAAAAATACGATCTGGGCGCTGATCGTTCCGGGGCTGCTGATGAACGGGTTTAACGTGCTGCTCGTCAGAACGTTTTTCGTCACCTCCGTTCCTCCGGCGCTGATCGAGGCGGCGAACATTGACGGCTGCGGGGAGATCAAGGCGTTCTATAAAATCGTGCTTCCGCTGTCGCTGCCCATCATGGCGACGATCGGCCTGATGCAATCGATCTTGTACTGGAACGATTGGTTTAACGGAATGACCTATGTGACCGATTCGAAGCTGTTCAGCATCCAGAACATTCTGAACAGAATGATGACCGAAATCCAGTTTCTGAGCTCCGATCCGAACATGTCGACATCGGCCAGCGAGACGATCGCCCAATTGCCGAGCGCGACGGTTCGCATGGCGATTGCCGTCGTCGGAGTGCTGCCGATACTGGTCGCCTATCCGTTCTTCCAGAAATACTTCGTCAAGGGAATTACGATTGGCGCGGTCAAATAACGAAACGAAAGGATGAGCGCGAATGCAATCGTCGGCTGACAAGCCTAATATCTTATGGATTTCCCTGGAGGATACGAGTCCGAGATTCGGATGTTACGGAGACGCTCTGGCCCGTACGCCTCATATCGACAGGCTGGCGGAGGAGGGGACGATGTATCCGAACGCCTTCGCCGTGGCGGGCGTCTGTTCCCCGAGCCGGTCGGCCGTCATTACGGGAATGTATCCGACGTCGATCGGAGCGCATCATATGCGCACGGAGCATACGAATCCGCATACTCCCGAGCTGCCGACTCCGTATTCCGCCGTGCCGCCGGCTCACGTCAAGACGTTCACGGAGTACTTGCGGGCCGAAGGTTATTTCTGCACGAACAACTGGAAGACGGACTATCAGTTCGCTTCGCCGCTGACGGCTTGGGATGAGGACGGGATGGACGCTCACTGGCGTCATCGCGACCCTGAGCAGCCTTTTTTCGCCGTATTCAACCATATGCTGACACACGAGAGCGGTATGTGGGGGGATATGATTCGCAAGTGGATGAACCCGAACGCTGCGGACGAGCCTCGTCCGCTTGCGACCGATCCGGACAAGGTGAAGGTGCCTCCCTATTTGCCCGATACGCCGAAATCGCGCGAAGCGCTGGCCCGATACTACGACCTGATCGCGGAGGCGGACGAGTACGTCGGGCGGCTTCTTGGTCAACTGGAGGAAGACGGCTTGGCCGACAATACGATTGTTATTCTGTGGAGCGACCACGGGGAAGGGCTGCCGCGCGCCAAGCGCTGGCCTTACGACGCGGGCATCCGTGTGCCGCTTGTCGTTCGCTGGCCGGGCAAGGTGCCGCCGGGGGCCGTCGACGACCGGTTGGTCAGCCTGATCGATCTTGGCCCGACCGTGCTGTCGTTGGCGGGCGCTCCCGTCCCGCGGCATCTTGCCGGACAGCCGTTCCTGGGGCCGGACGAGCGGGCCAGAGACCATGTGTACGCGACGCGGGACCGATACGACGAGGCGTACGACAAAGTCCGCGCAGTGCGCGACAAGCGGTTCAAATATATCCGTAACGATTATCCGAATCAGCCGTATTTGCAATGGATTCCGTTCAGCCATCACCATCCGATGTTCCAGGAGCTGTGGAGATTGGAGCTGGCGGGCGAGCTTAAGGACGAGCAGCGGCTGCTGCTGCGGCGGACACGGCCGGCGGAAGAGCTGTATGACTGCGGCGCAGATCCGTACGAGATGCGGAATCTGGCCGCCGATCCCGCTTATCGCGACACATTGGAACGGCTTCGCGGCGAATTGGACGCATGGTGCGGAAAATACGACGTCTGGGGAGACGTTCCGGAGGCGCGGATGGCGGCGGAGATGTGGCCCGGAGGCGTTCAGCCCCAGGCGGCTGCGCCGATTTTCGTGCCGATCAACGGAAAGCGGCCGGGCGTAGAGCCTTCCGCACAGGGCGAATACGAGGAGCCGACGGCGATTATGCTGCATGCCGCGACGCAAGGAGCTTCCATCGCCTATACGACGGAGGAAGGGGAGAAACCGCGCTGGCGGCTGTACACCGGGCCGATTCCGCTTCGCGAAGGGAGCGTCTCCATCCGGGCCAAGGCCGTCCGCATCGGCTACAAGGACAGCGAGGAAGCGCTGGCCTCCTACACGGTCAGAGTCGCGACGCCGTAACCCTGGGCAACGGTTCAAGGAAATAAGTATGGCCTGCAACCCGCCGTTCCGGGGAGAACGGGAGGGAGCAGGCCATGTTTGTTTTCCTACGATTGGGCGGCGGGCGCTATCAACGCGATAAGCTGCTTCTGCAGCTTGACGATGTTTTGCTGTTTCTCGAGAATTTGCCGCTTCTGCTTCAGAATTTCTTCCATATCGGATTTGGCGGCGGCCCATTGCTTCTTCTCGGCATTCTCATGGAAGCTGTCCCACGATTCGTGCTTGCGGTCGCGCATGTCGCGAATCGCGTCCTTGGAAGCCCTCATTTTTTCGACCAGCTGCTTGGCGGGCTTCTTAAGCGAATTCCGCTTCTCGGTCGTCAGAGTTTTGCTGGCTTCCCTGATTTGCTGATTTTGCGATTTCATCTGCTGGAACAAGCTTTTCTGCTCCGTTCGAATCTGATCGAGCTGCGTCTTCAACGCTTGAATATCGGCAGGCAGCGCGCTCCAGTCGACGTTCGGCCTGGCCGGGTGCTGTTCATGGCGGTGATGTTCGCCGGGATTGGCGGAAGCGAGCGCCGGGACGGCAACGGCCAGCGCGGTAAGCGTCAGCAAAGCATACAGGAAACGTTTCATCTCGTGTTCCTCCCATTTCGTGGATTCTCCACTAGTATGGTCAAAACGCCGCTTTCCATTCTTTGGAACGAAGACATTCCGTTAATCTTCCGAAGCCTGATTTTCCTGATTGGCCTCGTACGCGATCAGACTGATCGTGTGGCCCGCGCGTTCGGACAGCTTCTGCTCCATGCTGCGAACTTCTTCGAGTTCTTCCGGCTCCAGATCGGCGATCGTAAAATTCGGCTGCGGCATCAGATAACCTCCCGTTTTTTGAGTGTAGTATGGGACAACGGAATTCGTTTCACTCGTCTGACCGGATATGGGAATATGAACCGGCTATTTTACGGATACTAACGCCAACTCCGGACGGACGAATCGGGGGCCGGAATGTGTGACAAACTTGTTACGACGCCAACTTCGGACTTGCAACGGAGACGTTCAGAAGCTAACATAGATAAAGATGGGTTCATTAGGTCAGATAAAGGAGGTCCCCTTTATGTTTCTAGCCGAAGCGGCAACGGAAGCTGTGGAGAGCACATACTCGCATTTCGACATTTTCATGCTGATTTTCACGGTTCTCATTGCAATCGGTTTAGTGCGTCTGCTGATGCAGAGGCCTCGTAAAAACTTGCTGGCAATCGGATTTGCCGCGGTCTGTCTTCTCGTATTCCTGGCGGCGGATTTCAAAATGATCAGCGGCTGGTAGTCCAAATACGACTATACATAAACAAGCCTGAGCGATGCCTCGGGCTTGTTTTTTTGTCGTTTTCTTCCATATGAATTTGTGATAGAGTGAATCTATGATTAGAAAAAGTTGGGAGAGGAAGTTGTTGAAAGGAAATTGGGGACGAATATTCGGGGGCGCGCTGTCCGCGGGGCTTCTGGCATGTCTTCTGACAGCGGGCGCCGCATGGGCGGCGGGAAGCAAGGGAGGTCCGGCAACGCGGGTTATCGACGGCGAACTGTACGTCAAAGCCTCGCTCGTGCCCGACGTCATTAAGGAGGTTTCCCCTTCGGTCGTGGCGATTATCGGGAAGCCGGCCGACGAGAAGAAGGCGAACCGATTCGCGCTGTCTCACGGAACCGGCGTGATCGTCAAGAGCGACGGGTGGATCGTAACGAATGCGCACGTCGTTCAGAACATGGAACGGATCGTCGTCGTGACGGCGGACGGCAAGGAATATTCGGGCAGCCGCAAGCAGGTCGACGCGGCAAGCGATCTGGCTCTGGTGAAGATCAATGCGAAGGGGCTCAAAACCGCCAAGCTCGCCTCGACGCCGCTGAAAGTCGAGGTCGGAGAAACGGTTATCGCGATCGGCACTCCCGTATCCTTCTCGCTGCGCAATACGGCTACCGTAGGCGTGATCAGCGGAATGAACCGGTCGGTCTCCTCCGATTACAACCTGCTGCAGACGGATGCGGCGATCAATCCCGGCAATAGCGGCGGTCCGCTCGTGAACCTGAAAGGCGAAGTGGTCGGCATCAATTCGATGAAGTTCGTCGATGTCGACATCGACAGCATGGGGTTCGCCATCCCGGCGGATACGGTGCGGTACGTGCTCGAGCACTTCGATAAATACGGCAAAGTGAAACGGGCCTCCTTGGGCCTGGAACTGGAGGAGAGCTGGTCGGCGGTAGTCGGGCTGCCTACGGAGGAGCCGATGACCGTGCTCTCGGCGACTTCGCCGAATGCGAGGAAGATCGGCATAGCCGCGGGAGATCAGTTATATGCCGTGAACGGCAAGCAGGTATCGACGATCGTCGAACTGAACGAGCTGCTGAAAGCCTTCTTGCCGGGACAGACGGTCAGCGTTACGCTGCTGTCGGATGGGGACCTGGTTACCCGCAAGCTGGTATTGTCCGAATATCCGGGACATTGATGGGGGTTCTTTGAACAGGAGAGGGGTTAATCGATTCATGCTTACTAGAGGAAAAAGCTTTATCGTTATGCTGCTGGCCGCAGCGCTGCTTGCGGTGGGCGTCGTTCCGGCGCATGCGGAAGAGGGCGGCGGCAAGACGGAAATTCGTCTGAAGGTCGGCAGCAATCAGATGAAAATCAACGGGGAGACGGTGTCGATCCAGCCTCCGTATCAATCCTCGGGCTCCGTTATGGTTCCGCTCAGCGTCTTTACGAACAAGCTGGGGTTCGGGGCTAAAGTCCAGTTAACGGACAACAAAATCATCAAGCTGACTTATGGCTCTCATACGATCGTCATTACGCTGGGCAGCAAGAACGCGACGATAGACGGGAAGAAGACGACGCTTCCCGCCGCTCCGGCCGCCAAGCAGGGGGTAACGATGGTGCCGCTTGCGATTCTGGCCAAAAGCTTCGGGGCGACGCTGGCGAAGGATGCGGCGACGCAGGAGCTCGTGCTGAAGTTCGTTCCCGATTCGAATAAAGGCGAAGGCGGCAAAAACATCGATGCGGACGCGGGCAAGTCCAAGATCGGAGACAGCTTCTACGGCTGGACGATGAATTATCCGACGGGCTTGACGATGAGCTCGCAGTCGCAGGACGGCGATCTCGTCGTATTCGAAGACGTGAAGAAGGAATACTATCTGGCCGTTATCGTCGACGAAGCAAACCAGGAATTGACGATGGAAGAGAAGCGGGACGAGATGTACGGCTACTTCGACGAAGGAGAGAAAATCGTCGACAAGAAAACGGTCGGCAGCGGGAGCGCGGCTTACGAGCGAATGACCACGAAGGATAAGAACGGATTTTTCTACGAATACCGGGGGATTCAAGCGAACGGCTATTTTTATATCGTCATCTACGGCAAGAAGGCGAAGACGGCCCAGGAATTGGCCAAGTCCACCGGGCTTCTGGACAGCTTCACTCCCGCGTTTAATCGCACGGACGTATCGATCAAAGACCTGACGCGGATCGTCGACGGATTCAAAACCTTTACCGACGATGATTACGGTCTGACCGTCAAGCTTCCGAAGGAATGGAAAGCGGACGAGGATGCTTCCAGTCCTTGGTTTTACAGAGAGGGCGGCGGTTATTTATATTTGGAAGTCACCTCCGTCGTCGCGGGAGATACGATGGACGAATGGATCAAGCGCAAGACGGTCCGCTTCGAGCAGGCGTTCGCTCCGGCGTACCGCAAGGCACCCGAGGTCCGGAATATTTTCTGGAACGGGATTGCCGCTAAAGCGATGAAGCTCTCGTATTCGTGGGATACGGAGACCTGGTGGGAGGAATACGAGATATTCGCGATACAGGGCGATTATCGTTACTATACCGAGCTGGCTTATTTGCCGGGCAAAGATCCGAATTCCTCCAAGCTGTACGACACGGCGATTCGCACGATGAAGACGGATTTCTCCGTCGTCGAGAACAATTTCGGCGAGATCGCCGACGACTACGACAACGCCGATCGCAGCGCCGTCGTAACGAAAACGAGCGAGAAATACGGCTATCGGATCACGCTGCCTCAATACTGGACGGGCTTCAAGAAAAACTTCGAAGAACCGGCGGTGGAGTACGGAGGTACCGGGGTATCGGTCGGAGTGGTTTATTCGGAGGAAGTCCCCTTCACATTCGGCGAACTCTCGTCGGGCATCGACGAATATTACAGGGTCAAAGCTGCGCAATCCTCCAAATACCGGATCGTCGAGAATACGACCGTTCAATTCGCCGGCTACACCGCGAGGAAAGTCGTTATCGAGGATACGACCGTCAGCAAAGACTCTTCTCCGTACAGAGTCACGAACTATTACGTGTTGAAGGGCGACAAACTCTACAATGTGTGGGGCTACTGCGCCCTGGCCAACGCCAGCGATTTTAACGTGAGCAGCATGGAGAAAGCGTTAAGCTCGTTCGCCTTTACCCGTTAATTCGAAGCTCCGATCGCTAGAGGCCGTTCCGTCGTCGTTCCAAGACGATGCGGAGCGGCCTCTTCGCCGCGCCGGAAAGATGGAAACCCAATTTCCTTGACCTGTCCCGCCTTAAGCGCAATAATGAGAACAGCGAATACCGCTTGACAGAAGCGGTTTGGAGGTTAGGATTACATGAAGGACAAAGCCGCCTTGCGGCGTGAAGATATCGAATTGCTGGCTCCGGCCGGCGACCGGGAATGCATGCGAGCCGCGGTGGCCAATGGGGCCGACGCGGTGTTCTTCGGCGTGGAGAAGTTTAACGCTCGTGCCCGCGCCCACAACTTCCAGACGAACGAGCTGCCGGAGATCATGGCGTTCCTGCACAAGTACGGCGTGAAAGGTTTTCTTACCTTTAATATTCTCGTGTTCGAGGACGAGCTGCCGGAAGCTCGCAAGCTGATTGAGGCGTGCATCGACGCCGGGGTGGACGCGGTGATCGTTCAGGATCTCGGCCTGGTGAAAATGATTCGCGAAATTTCTCCGGATTTCCCGATTCACGGTTCCACGCAGATGACGATTACTTCCCCGGAGGCGGTCGAATTCACGAAGCCGTTCGGGATGGAGCGGGTCGTGCTCGGACGGGAGAACAACCTGAAGCAGATTCGGAAGATCGGCGAGCAGGCGAAGCTGCCGATGGAAGTGTTCGTGCACGGCGCTTTGTGCGTCTCCTACTCCGGACAATGCCTCACCTCCGAGGTGTGGGGCGGACGTTCCGCGAATCGGGGCGAATGCGCGCAAGCTTGCCGCCTGCCTTACGATCTGATGGTCGACGGCGTGCAGCAGCCGATGGGCGATATCGCCTATTTGCTGTCTCCGAAAGACTTGGCCGCGATCGATATCGTGCCCGAGCTGATCGAAGCGGGCGTCGAGTCGTTCAAGATCGAAGGACGCCTGAAGAGCCCCGAGTACGTCGCGAACGTGGTCAGCAAGTACAATAAGGAAATCGACAAGTATTTTGAAGGGGACGAGAACGGACCTTCGAAGGAGGAAGTACGGGAGCTGCAGCAGAGCTTCTCGCGCGGCTTCACGCACGGCTTCCTGGAAGGAACGAACAACAAGCAGCTCGTGGAAGGAACGTTCCCGAAGAGCCGCGGCGTGTATTTGGGCAAGGTGGAGAAAATATTGCGCGACGCGGTAATCTGCAAGCTGGAGGCTCCGCTGAAGCGCGGCGACGGCATCGTCTTCGATGCGGGCGATCCGACGAAGAAGGAAGAGGGCGGACGCGTCTACGACGTGCGGGTGTCCGGAGCCAAGCTGGAAGGAGAAGCGGCCGAAGGGCTGCGGATCGAGATCGTACCGGGGCGCAATGACATCGACTTGAACCGGGTGCACGAAGGCGACCGCATCTGGAAGACAAGCGACCCCGCGCTGGACAGACGTCTGCGCGCCAGCTTCGAGACCGAGAAGCCGTATCGCACGTTCCCGCTGGCCGTGTCTGTGTTCGGCCAGGAAGGCGTGCCGCTGCGCACGATCTGGACCGACGTCCGCAAGGGAACGACGGTGGCCGTGGAGTCGGAGATGCCGCTGGAGCGCGCGGAGAAGCGCCCGCTCGGTCACGAGGTGCTGAGCGAGCAGCTCGGCCGTCTCGGCGGATCGCTGTACCGGCTCGATCAGCTCGAAGTCGGGCTGAAGGGCGACGTCATCGTGCCGAAGAGCGAGCTGAACCGCATGCGGCGCGAGGCTGTCGAGCAGTTGGAAGCGATGCGGGAGCTGCCGCCGAAGTACATTAAGCGGCAGATCGACGAATTCGCCGATGCGTTCGATTCCGATGCGGCGGACGTAAGCGTTCAGCCGAGCGAAGTGAAGCTGACCGCGCTGTGCCGGACGCTGGAGCAGGTGAAGGCGGTGGCGAAGACGGAAGTCGAGTTCATCTACGCCGACTTCGAGTTCATCAAGCAGTTCCCGGACGCGATTCAAGTGTGCCGCGAAGCGGGCAAGCGGATCGCGCTGGCCACTCCGCGCATCCACATGCCGGGAGAGAACGGCTATCACCGCAACATTCTGAATCTGAAGCCGGATGCGGTGCTTGTTCGCAATACGGGAGCGCTGTACTACTATTTGCGGAACAGGATGGAGAACCCGGGAGAGACGCATCCGACGTTGATCGGAGACTTCTCGCTGAACGTGGCGAACCACAAGACGGTTAACCTTTTTCGCGAAGCGGGCCTCGATTGGGTAACGCCTTCGTACGACCTGAACATTCAGCAGATGGTCGACATGCTGCGCCGCGCGGATACGTCCCGTCTGGAGATGGTCATCCACCAGCACATGCCGATGTTCCATACCGAACACTGCGTTTACTGCACGTTCATGAGCGAAGGCACGAACTACACGAACTGCGGTCGTCCTTGCGAGGAGAAGCGAGCGTCGCTGCAGGACCGGATCGGCATGTCCCACCCCGTCCGCGTCGACGAAGGCTGCCGCAATACGGTATACAACGCGATCGAGCAGTCCGGTTCGGAATACTTGGACCTGTTCATGGAGCTCGGCGTACGCTCTTACCGCGTCGAGTTTCTCGAAGAGAGCGCCGACAAGGTGCACGAGGTGCTCACCCTCTACCGCGCCGCCATCGACGGCCGCATCTCCGGCACCGAAGTATGGCGCAAGCTTAAGGCGATCAACCAGCTCGGCGTCACTCGCGGCCAGTTGGTGAAGTAAAATGAGTGAAGCCCCGCTTTCCTACGCGATGTAGGAGCGGGGCTTTGCTTGGTCGATAGACTTCCTTGCTTAGTGGACGTCTTGGCGGAGGATCGTCTAACGTATGTCGATTTCCAAACCGATGCTTTTATCTTCGCCGTTTACCCTGAAAACAGCTAGGGCATGAAGTTTTTTCTGAGTACCTTGTAATTGTTCCGGCGGGTCGTACGAATAGGATTCGTCTTGAGTTAAAGTTTTGTTTATTTCGACAGCGCTAATAGCGAATTCCGGGTTGGTCTTATCTCCTTGCTGCAGAGAGACGAGAGGAATTCCGTGCGTGATTTGAACAGGTTCGTTGCCGGTATAGATGAGTTCTCGCAGGACCACAGTCTTGTTGTTGTCATCGTTTTCCACTTTCACTCGAAGGATGAAATCACCTGCAGACGTTTCCTTGCTGACCGGAGTATACGTTTTTTGATCACATCCCGTTCCCACTAGTAAACAGACTACGACGAAAAGGGCGAATCGTAATTTTCTCCGCATTGGAAGTCCCCCTCTTCCTCTTTCTTCTCTCACAAATCAATAAGAGACATGCTCAGTATAACTACACGTTCTTAATTTTACAATTAAATACATTAATGCAAAATGAGTAGATGGGAATGTATTTGTGTTAGATTTTGGAGAAAGATGAAGATTTCTAGAATCGGAGGGATATTTCATGTGATTAATCTCGATCCTCATCTCGCACAATTTACATTCCCCTAACACAACTCTAACTGTTCGTTTTCACTTCGATGATACAATCGGTTTCAAGAACATAGCTGCGCTTGGGCGCGATTGATATAGAGGAGGCTCGAAGTATGAAAATAGCGGTCGTGGGAGCGGGAGTGAACGGGCTGACGATAAGCGCGGGGTTCGCGGAGCTTGGGCATACGGTGCGCTGCGTGGACGGCGATTCGGGTAAAATAGCGCAGCTGTCCCAGGGGATCGTCCCCTATCGCGAGCCGGGCTTGGAATCGCTTGTGCTGAGGAATGTCGCCGCGGGGCGTCTCGGGTTCGGGAACGAGTCGTCGGGATTGCTGAACGAGGCGGAGCTGCTGTTCATCGCGGTCGGAACGCCTGCGGACGAGCGGGGGGACATGTCGCTGGCCGCGCTGTGGAAGGTGATTGATCGCATCGAAGCCTGGCCGGAGGACGGCCGGAAGAGGCTGATCGCGATTTCGAGCACCGTGCCGGTCGGCACGGCGGAGCGGGCGGAATCCCGGCTGCGAGGCCGGCTGACGGGACGCTGCGAGGCGGAGGTCGTGTCCATCCCGGAGTTCATGCGGGAAGGAAGAGCGGTTCGCGACTTCTTCGAGCCGACGCGGATCGTGATCGGAGCAGTCAGCGCCGAAGCCGTGGATCGGCTGACGCAGCTGCACCGCAGGCTTCCCGGACCGATCGTGACGACCGATCGCCGAAGCGCCGAGCTCGCCAAGCTCGCGGCGAACGCTTGCCTCGCCGTCAAAATTTCGTTCGCCAACGAGATGGCCGCCTTCGCGGAGCAGGTCGGCGCGGACTATCCTTCGGTGGCACAGTCGCTTGGTCTCGATCCGCGGATCGGACCGTATTTTCTCGAAGCGGGTCTGGGCTTCGGCGGTTCCAGCATGCCGAGGGATACGCACGCGCTCGTCCGCATGGCCGACGATGCGGGCGCTCCGCAGACGCTCGTGGAAGCCGCCGTCCGCGCGAACGCGATGCTGCCGCTGCGCATGGTGCGCAAGCTGGAGGCCGCGCTGTCCGATCCGGGCCGCCGCAAGGTGGCGCTGCTCGGCCTGGCCTGCAAGCCGGGAACGGATGATATGCGCGACGCGCCGTCTCTGCGCCTGGTCGCGGAGCTGAGCCGCCGTCATCCCGGCATCGGGCTGACCGCCTACGATCCGGAAGCGGGAGTCGCCGCCCGCAAAATACTGCCTGCTTCGGTCGCGATCTGCGAATCGGCCGAGGACGCTCTGCGCGGCGCCGATGCCGCGATCGTCGTTACAGGATGGAGCGAATTCAGGCAGATCCAGGCTGAAGACTTTAAAAATTGGATGAGCCGCCCTATAATTATGGATGGAAGAAACGTGTTGGACGCCGCGGGCCTGAATGCGCAGGGAGTTGTCTGCATCGGGGTCGGGCGGCTGCCGTCCATTCCCGGGCCGTCCTCTCGCAAGGCGGGCGAGCTCGCATTGTGATTGCAGAGAGGGTGCCTGTAAGATGAAAATTCGCAAGGCGATTATTCCGGCAGCTGGACTCGGGACGCGTTTCCTTCCGGCGACGAAGGCGATGCCCAAGGAGATGCTGCCCATCATCGACAAGCCCGGAATCCAGTATATCGTGGAAGAAGCGGTCGCAGCCGGCATCGAAGACATCTTGATCGTGACGGGCAAGGGCAAACGCGCCATCGAAGACCATTTCGACAGCTCCTATGAGCTGGAGCAGAATTTGCTGAGCAAGGGTAAGCTGGACTTGCTGTCGGAGGTTCAGAAGCCGTCCGAATTAATCGACATTCATTATATCCGCCAGAAGGAGCCGAGGGGACTCGGCCACGCGATCTGGTGCGCGCGCAAGTTTATCGGAGACGAGCCGTTCGCTGTATTGCTCGGGGACGACATCGTCCAATCGGAAGTGCCGTGCCTGAAGCAGATGATGGACGTGTACGATCGGGTGCAGGGGTCGGTGCTCGCCGTGAAGAAGGTGCCGGACGACGAAGTGTCCCGGTACGGCATCGTCGATCCCGATCCGGCGGGAGGCGACGGGGAACGGATCCTGAAAGTCCGCGGCGTCGTGGAGAAGCCTTCGCCAGAACGAGCTCCTTCGAATGTAGCCATTATTGGACGTTATATTTTGACCCCCGCGATCTTCGATATTTTGGAGACGCAAGACGTCGGAGCGGGGGGAGAAATCCAACTGACCGACGCGATCTACCGTCTCATGCGCGACGAATCCGTCTATGCGTACAAGTTCCAGGGAACGAGATACGACACGGGGGAGAAGCTCGGCTACTTGAAGACGATTATCGACTTCGCGCTCGAACGCCCGGATCTGAAGGACGAGATCCGCGCTTATCTCGACGAGAAGCTGGGGCGTTGATCTCTGCTAAAGCTTCCTAATATGCGCTTATCAGCAACAAGCCGGCGGTCAAGAACCGCCGGCTTGTTCGCTATACGCATTCATGAACGGCTCGCCGCTCGGGAGCGGATTTGCGAAGGGGTCGCGTTACGGATTTTTTTGAACACACGGCCGAAATAGGTGATGTTGGAAAAGCCGACCTGAGAGGCGATTTCCGCGACAGGGCTGGCAGATTCGAGCAGAAGCCGTTCGGCCTCCCGAACGCGCAGCAGGTGCACGTACTCGATCAGCGTCTTGCCGGTTACCCGCTTGAACATGCGGCAGAAGTAGTTTGGGCTCAAGTTGACCATCCGCGCCGCCTGCTCCACCGTAATCGTCTCCCGGTAGCGGCTGCGCAATTCCTGGAGCAGCCCGAAGAAGTCGTAAGCTTGCGGCGGCGCGGAGGGGCGGCTCAAGGCGGGCGACTGCTGGGCGTAGCGGAAATATTGGCCGAAGATGCGGAGCAGCTCGGCTTTGACGATGAGCTCGTAGCCGGGGCGTTTCTGTTCGAATTCCAGCACGAGTCGGGCGAAGGCCGCGCCGATCTCTCCCATCTCCGGCTCGTTCGCACGAATGAAGCCGGGCCATTTCTGACGTTGGATCAAATAGGGCTGGAAGTAGTTGTTTTCCGTAATATCGAGACCGCTTCCGCGCACGAGCGCTTCGTTGAAGACGATGCAGACGAGTTTCGAGTCCGGCGCGATAACGGTTGCCGCATGCAGCTGCCTCGAATTGACGAAGGCCAGCTCGCCCTGTTCGAGCACCTGGCAATCGGCGTCGATCTGGATGCGGGCTTGTCCCTCCTTGACGAAGATCCATTCGATATGATCATGCCAATGAAGCGATATGTGATGGACAAAGAAAATATTGATCGGGAACGTGCGGTCGGGGAGCCAAGTGTTTTCTTTGCGGGGACTGACCGTCATTTTCCGAACTCCTCCTTCTTCCCGGGTCGCTGCGCAATTCATACAATTCTCTCGAAGCGGCGCAATAAGGAACGCCACATCAGCGATACTTTCATTATAGAAGGCGTAAGATCGTACGAATAGAGGTTAATTTCGTTTCTGGCGCTGCGTGCGGAACTGCGCTACGATAGGGGCAGCAGTCAAGGCTGGAATCACGGCGGCAGAGGCGGGAGATTTCCCTCCGAATCCGCTGCAGATTGAAAACGGGGGAGTGGCTGAACATGGCCAAACAGCACAAAATTATCGTAGCCGGCTGCGGCGGCATGTCGCAGGCGTGGATCGCGGATGCGGTCGCGCGGGAGAACGCCGAAATCGTGGCATTGGTGGATCTGTTCGAGAATACGGCCAAGGCCGCGGCCGAGCGCCATCGCTTGGACGTGCCGATCTTCGCCGATCTGGGCGACGCGCTGGCGGCGACCGATGCGAATCTGGTATTCGACGTGACCATTCCGGCCAGCCATAAGCAGATCGTGACGACCGCCCTGCGGGCCGGGGTCCACGTGCTGGGCGAGAAGCCGATGGCGGAATCGCTGGCGGACGCCGAAGAGATCGTGCGCGTAAGCGAGGAGACCGGCAGACGTTACGCAGTGATGCAGAATCGGCGATATATGACAACGATACGGGCATATCGCGATCTGGTGCAATCGGGAAAGCTCGGCGACATCGGCTCGATTCACGCGAACTTTTTCCTCGGGCCGCATTTCGGCGGCTTCCGGGACGCGATGGACAGTCCGCTGATCGTCGACATGGCGATTCACACCTTCGACCAGGCGCGGTTCATTACCGGAGCCGATCCAGTGTCAGTTTACTGCCACGAATACAATCCGCCGGGCTCCTGGTACAAAGGGAACGCTTCTGCGGTCTGCATTTTCGAGATGGATAACGGCATTGTGTTCAGCTACAACGGATCTTGGTGCGCGGAGGGGCTGAACACTTCGTGGGAGGCCGATTGGCGGGTGACCGGAAGCAGAGGAAGCGCCGTCTGGGACGGAGTGAACCTGCCTGTCGCCGAGACGATCGACGAAGCGGAAGCGGGCGGCTTCACGAACGCGTTCAAGCGGCTGGACGTTCCGGCAAGCTACGAAGGGCGCGGCGGCCATGAAGGCTGCCTGGACGAAATGTTCGCCAGTCTCGAGGAGGATCGTCCCGCGGAGACGGATTGCCGCGACAATATCAAGAGCATGAAGATGGTTTTCGGAGCGGTGGAGAGCGCGCGAACAGGCAAGAAAGTTTTGCTGTAAAACGATGTGCGGAACGATATGCGGGAACGACGAGAGAAACGGCGGTATCGGAGCGAAGCTCCGGCCGTCGTTTTTATTTTGCCGTCCGGAGAGGGCTTAAAAATTGACAATCCGATCTTAAGAATGTTGTCTGTCTGGCGCGGGCCGAGGAAGGTAAGATGGATAACAGGAGGGGAGAGGAACATGCAACTGGAGAGCAAAGCGGATCGCCCGATATCGGCTTTCGTCACGTTTAGAAAGCGTTTCAAAAAAGAAAGAACGATGCATCTCTTCGTCGGGCTCGGCATCGCGTTCCTGCTGGTGTTCAGCTACATTCCGATGTTCGGCATTCTGATGGCGTTCAAGAAATATTCCATCGTCACTGGAATTCAAGGGATTTTCACCAGCGAATGGGCGGGCCTTTCTTATTTCAAGGAATTTGTAAGCGATTACCGTTTCGGAGAAATCGTGCGAAATACGATCGCGCTCAGCTTGCTGAAGGTCGTCTTTACGTTCCCGGCGCCGATTCTGTTCGCTATTCTGCTCAACGAAGCGCGGCATATGCTGTTCAAGCGATTCGTCCAAACCGTCAGCTACTTGCCGCACTTCATTTCATGGGTCGTCGTCGTAGGCCTCTCGTTTTCGTTCTTCTCCACGGACATCGGCATTATCAACAAGCTGCTGGTCGCTTGGGGGTGGACGGACAAGCCGCTCGCTATTTTGACGAACGCGAACTACTTCTGGGGGCTGGCCGTCGGCAGCGCTGTATGGAAGGAGATGGGCTGGTGGGCGATCATCTTCCTGGCCGCCATCGCGGGCATCAACCCTTCGCTGTATGAGGCGGCGCAGATCGACGGAGCGGGCCGGCTGGCGCGTATCTGGCACATTACGCTTCCCGGCATTCGCGGCACGGTCATCGTCGTCCTGATTTTGACGATCGGCAGCATTCTCGGCGGGGGATTGGTCGGCTCCAACTTCGAGCAAGCCTACCTGCTTGGCAACGACTTGAACAATTCGAAGTCGGAGATTGTGCAGACCTATGCGTTCAAGGTCGGACTCGCCGACGGAAGGTATTCGTACGCTGCCGCGATCGATCTGATCCAGTCGATCATCTCGGTTACGCTTATCTTCGCGAGCAACGCGATCGCCAAGAAGACGTCGGGATCAAGCTTGTTCTGATTCGCCCGGAAGGAGGACCGTCATGCTGAAAAGAAGAAGCGCCGAAGATTGGACCGTCGACGCCGTCGTGTACGGTTCGCTGTTGCTGATCCTATGCGTCACATTGTACCCGTTCTATTACGTGCTGATCATCTCGTTTAACGAAGGCAAAGATTCGCTGCTGGGCGGCGTTTACTTCTGGCCTCGGCAATTCACGCTGGCCAATTACGAACGGTTCCTGTCCGATCCGAGCTGGTACAGAGCCTTCGGAGTGACGGTGGCCAGGACGCTCGTCGGTTCCGCACTGGGCGTGTTTTTCACGGCGCTCGTCTCCTACGGATTGTCCCAGAGGCAGTTGCTTTTCAAGAGGACGTATTTCGCTATCGTCATCGTCGCGATGTATTTCTCGGGGGGGCTTATCCCTTACTACGTCGTACTCCGCTCGCTGAACCTGCTGAACACGTTCGCGGTGTACGTCGTTCCGTCCATGCTCAGCATCTTTTTCCTGCTGATCGCGGTGTCGTTCTTCCGGGAGATTCCGCAGGAGCTGCGGGAATCCGCGCATATCGACGGGGCCGGAGAGCTCCGTGTGTTTGCACGCATCGTATTGCCGGTTTCTGCGCCGCTGCTGGCGACGATGGCGCTCTTCATCGGCGTCGGGCAATGGAATTCCTGGCTCGATTCCGCGTACTTCGTGCAGGCGGAGAGCCTTAGAACGCTGACCTACCGGATGATGGAGGTTATTAACAAAAGCCAGATTCCTACCGATTCGATCGCCTTCGCGACGGGGGCCTCCAGCGTCACGAGCTACTCGCTGCAAGTCACGTCGATGGTCGTCTCGATCGTGCCGATCGTATGCGTCTATCCATTCCTGCAGCGTCACTTCGTCGGAGGCATGATGCTGGGTTCCGTGAAGGAGTAAGATTTTTCCGGATCGATATTAGAGCGATAAGCTTTAATATATAAAAAACGAGACAAGTCATGGAGGGGTATCGCATGAATAAGCGTTTTTCTTGGAAGAGAGGCGTGGCGATCTTCGCGTCGTTGACGCTGTTAGGCGGGGTGCTGGCGGCATGCGGCGGCAACGACAATAACGGCGGCAGCGGAAGCGCCGCGCCGAGCGGCTCGCAGCAGGCGGCCGGAACGGACGGAAAGCAGGTCGAACTGTCGCTGTTCATCAACCACACCTGGTATCCGGTTAATCAATGGGTGGGTTCGGTAGCCGAAGAAATCACGAAGCGCACGGGCGTTAAGCTGAACGTAACCGTCGCGACGGACGACAAGCAGCTTCCGCTGGCGATCGCGTCGGGGGACTTGCCGGATCTTGTGTTTACTGCGGCCGAGTTCGATCGCATGTCCAACCCGGACATTTCCTACGCTTGGGATGAATTAATCGCCCAATATGCGCCGGAGTTCAAGGTCGATCCGATCCGCACCGCCATCAATACGGTCGAAGACGGACACTTCTACACGATTCGCAACGCTTTCGCGACGACCGAGGAGTGGGCGGCGAACGAATTCGCTCTGGGCAACGATGGCAACCCCGGCGTCGCGGTCCGGGAAGACCTGCTGCAGGAGCTGGGCAATCCGCAAGTCGAGACGCTCGCTGATTTCGTCGCTTTGCTGGAGGCGGCGAAGATCAAGTATCCGGACATGATTCCGCTCGTGTTGGACATCAACTGGACGGAGGCGTACTTCCTGACGCAATTCGGCGTAACTTCCCCGGCGCTATGGCACGAGCGGGACGGCCAAGTCCAGTTGGGCATCAGCGAACCGAGGATGATCGAGTACTACAAGTTCATGAACGAATTGTACCGCAAAGGTCTTATTTTGGCCGAGAACTTCGCATACGCCAACGACCAGATCGACGACGAGTACGCAACCGGCGGCAAGGCGTTCGCCCATATGCATACGGTCAGCGTCGCCGACCGGGATAACCTGGCGCTGGAGAAGACGGCCCAGACATTCCGCTTCAAGCAGATGCCGCTTAAGCTGTCGCCGGATGCGGTGCGGTTCAACGACGGTGTCGGATGGTCCGGGACGTTCATCACGAAGAAGAACAAAAATCCGGAGGCGTCGATCAAGCTGCTGCAGTTCCTGGCCAGCGACGAGGGCAAGAAGCTGACGATGTTCGGGATCGAAGGGGAGCATTGGACCTGGAACGAGGCGGGCTACCCGAACTTGAACTACAATCCTGCGGATTCCGATTTCGTCAACCAGAACGGCATCAAGTGGTGGTTTCTGTATTCGGATGCCATCGTGGAAGGGTTATGGGGCTACGTGCCGGGCACGCAGACGACGCAAGCGCTTATCGAGAACAAAGAGATTACGCAGTATAAGCCCGAGCTCGGCCTGATTCAAGTGAAGGCGGATTCGGACGAACGCACGATCAAGACGAAGATCGAAGAGCTGATCAAGAACGAACGGGTCAAAATCATTCTGTCCGAATCTCCGGAACTGGTGGAGAAAAACTACAACGCCATGCTGGAGAATGCGAAGAAGATCGGATTGGACCGGTTGAACGCTTGGGCGAACGAGGAATACGCGAAGAAGAAGGAGCTGTTCCGGTAGTTCGAGCGGCCCGTATCCCGTATCCGGCGGAGGAGAAGCGCCAGGCTTCTCCTCTGTCGGCGCGTTGGCCGGCATGTTATGCTGAAGAAGGCGAGGCCGGAAATCCGCCCTGACCGGAAGGAGCATAACCGTCATGAGCATCGTGAAAAAAATGGTGATCGGCTATTTCGTCATCGTGCTCGTTCCCGTCATCTCGTTCGGCATTTATTTCTACAATCAAGTGTACGACAACATGCTGCAGCGATTCGCGGAGAGCCGGCAGCAGATCATCGGCCAAGCTTACTCCAATCTGCAGGTCGAGATGGCGAACATCGAGTCGATCTACCAACTGCTTCAATACAACGCCTATGTCATCGAATATTTGGAGGGTGCGTATGCGGGTGAGGGAGACAGCGTCTACTCTTTCCTGAAGTATATCCGGCCCTTGCTGGCGTATCCGATGCTGGGCCACGCCGAAATTCAGTCGATTCGATTGTACAAGAGCAGGCCGGAAGCATTCCCGATCGTCGACCAGGTCATCGATCTGGCTTCGCTGGACGAGCGCATCGCGCAAGCGATGCGGACGCTTGCGCCGGGTGAGGGGAAATGGCTGCGCAGCGCCGGGAACCCTGCGTCGTTGGAACGGGTATACGTTCAGCATCTCTATAACGATCTGTTCACCGAGCGGCTGGGCCTGATGGAAATCCGAGTTCGTTCGATGATGCTGGACAACTTTTTCGATGCGGTAGGCGGCAAGGATGGGTGGGAGATCTATTTGCTGTCTGCGACCGGAGATCCGCTGCTCCAATTAAACGTCGACGCGGGCAAGCCGGCGTTCGATCTGGGACGCATGAAGAGATCCCCGGGCGACGTGCTGTTTACGGGGAATTTTATCGCGAATTCGCTTGAGATCGAGGAACTGGACTTGCGGGTCGTCGTCGTCGGGCGCGGGAACGAGCTGTTCCGTTCGATCAACGAACGGGAAGTGCTGCTGATCGGCGGCATCGCCCTGCTGCTGCTTACGCTGTCGGTGATTTACTACACGATGTTCTTGTCCATCGGCCGGCGAATCGGGCGCTTGTCCCGGCACATGCGTCATGTCGGGGAAGACAGCCTTCGCCTGGTGGACGGCCAGAACAAGCAGGATGAGATCGGTTCCCTCTACAGCTCTTACAACGCGATGATCCGGCGGATCGACGAACTGATCAACAACGTTCACCGCGCGGAGCTGCTGAATAAGGAAGCGGCGTACAAAGTGCTTCAGGCGCAAGTGAAGCCTCATTTTCTGTACAATACGCTCGAATCGATCCGGATGCTCGCCGTCGCCAACGACGACACGGAAGTAGCCGAAGTATCGTTCGCGTTCGGCCAATTGATGAGATACAGTCTCGGCTCTCAGCGGGACGACACGGAGCTGGCCAAGGAGCTCGACATCGTCGCCAATTTTCTGAAAGTGCACAAGGTCAGATTCCGCGAAAGATTGCATTACGAGATCGACGTTCAGGTCAATATTGAAAACGTTTACTGTCCGAGGTTCATGCTGCAGCCTCTCGTGGAAAACTGTGTCGTGCACGGATTGTCCAAAGTCAGAAGGCCGGTGTCTATCCGGATCGCGGTCCGGGAGACGCCGTCCGAAATCGTCGTTGAGATCGCGGACGATGGGGCGGGCATCTCGGGGGAACGGCTGGCGGCGATCCGTTCCGAGCTGCGCAAGCCGAGCGGCGGAGCGTCGTCCCGGACGGAGACGGACGGCATTGGGCTTATTAACGTGAGCGAGCGGATCAAATCGTTCTTTAAAGGGAGCTCCCGGCTCGAGATCGACGGCAAGGAAGGCGCCGGGACGACGTTCGTGCTGTATCTGGATAAAAGCGGGGGGATGGCGCATGAATCTGCTGCTGGTGGATGACGAGCCGTTGATATTGGATGGTCTGGCCAAGATCGTGGAGCGCTCCGATCTTCCGCGAATTCGGGTCCGCAAGGCGTCCGACGCGTTCGAGGCGCTCGAGATCATGGGAGAATTCGCGCCCGACGTCACGATCACGGACTTGAACATGCCGGAGCAATCGGGCTTCGAGCTGATCGCCAACGCGCGCAAGGCGATGTATTGCGACCGCTTTATCATTTTGACGGGCTACGACGAATTCGAATACGCCCGCCAAGCTGTGCGCACCGGGGTGCTCGACTACCTGCTCAAGCCGATCGACGAGGCGGAGGTGCTGCGGCTGCTGCGCAGCGTTGCCGAACAGCTGGACGAATCCGGCGGAGAAGCGGCCGAATCCGCTTGCCATATGACCCGCATCAAGCAGTACATCGAAGCGAACTATCGCGAAGACCTGTCGCTGGATACGCTGACTTGCTTGACGGGGCTTCATCCCAATTATATCAGCGGACTGTTCCGGAAAGAGACCGGGGACACGTTCGTCCATTATTTGAATTCGCTGCGCATCCGCAAAGCTTGCGAGCTGCTCGTCGCGCAGCGCAAGACGTCGGTCAACCGCATTGGCCAGCAGGTCGGGTTCGAAAACCCGCAGCACTTCATTAAAGTGTTCAAGAAAAAAACGGGCATGACCCCGGGAGCGTATCGAGAGGAGAATACCCATGACGGAACGGAATAGCGGCGGTCAACCAGAACGATTAAAGCTATGGTACCGCCGTCCGGCGGCAAGCTGGGAAGAGGCGCTCCCGATCGGCAACGGCCGGTTGGGGGCGATGGTCTACGGCGGAACGGCCGAAGAGATCGTTCAATTGAACGAGGACAGTCTATGGTCCGGGTCGTTCAGGGAATTGAACAAGCCGGAGGCCCGCGAGCATCTGGATGAGGTGCGGAGGCTGTCCGCGGAAGGCCGGTACGTGGAAGCGCAGCGGCTCGTGGAAGAGAAGATGCTCGGCGAATGGAACGAATCGTACATGCCCCTCGGGCATTTGCGGCTGTCGCTGGACATCTCCGGCGAAGCGGCCGGGTATCGGCGAGAGCTGGATCTGGATGCCGCGTGCGTTCGGACGGAATTCGAGGCGGTCGGGGTCGCGTATCGGCGGGAGGTGTTCGCTTCCGTGCCGGACGGGGTGCTCGCGATTCGACTGACGGCCAGCCGGCCCGGAGCGATCGGCTTGCGGGCAACGCTCGACAGTCCGCTCAGGCATGCGTCCATTCCGTCGGCGAATGGCGAATCGGGCGCGGCGAGCATCGAGATGACGGGACGCTGTCCCGACCATGTGGAGCCCAACTACGTCGAATGCGATAATCCGATCGTCTATCTCGAAGGCGACGGCAGCAGCACGAAGTTCGGCGCAATCGCGGAATTGTCGGCCGAAGGAGGCGAGATCGACGTAAGGGACGGCGGAATCTGCGTCCGGGGAGCCAGCTCCGTTACGATCGTGCTGGCCGCGGACAGCGACGGGCGAAGCCGCAGGGCGGGAGTCTCCGAAGCGGATGCGCCGGCGGACCGCTGCCGAACGAAGCTGGGCGAGATTCGGGGCGTTGCTTACGAAACGCTGCTGGAGCGCCATTTGGAGGATCACCGCCGCTTGTTCCGCCGGGTAAATCTCAGGCTGGGCGAGTCGGAGTCGGCTGGCTCCGGGGATACGGAGGAGGAGCTGCCGACGGACGAACGCCTGGAACGCGTCCGCTCGGAAGGAGCCGAAGATCCGGATTTGTCGGCACTGCTGTTCCAGTACGGGCGCTACCTGCTTATCGCCAGCTCGCGTCCGGGCAGCGAACCCGCCAACTTGCAAGGCGTGTGGAACGAGGAGATTCGCGCGCCTTGGAGCAGCAACTACACGATCAATATCAACACGCAGATGAACTATTGGGTCGCCGAGGCGTGCAATCTGAGCGAGTGCCACGAGCCTCTGTTCGACCTGATCGACCAGATCAGCCGGAACGGTCGGGATACGGCGCGCATCCATTACGGCGCGCGGGGCTGGACGGCCCACCACAACGTCGATTTCTGGCGGACGACCGTGCCGGCCAAGGGCAAAGCCTGCTGGTCGTTCTGGCCGATGGGCGGCGTATGGTTGACGCTTCATCTGTGGGATCGGTACGCATTCACGCTGGATCGGGACTTTCTGGATCGGAGGGCTTATCCGGTCATGAAGGAAGCCGCGCTCTTCTGCCTCGACTGGCTGGTCGAAGACGCGGACGGGCGGCTCGTCACTTCCCCGTCAACTTCTCCGGAAAATACGTTTCTGTCCCCGGAAGGCGCGGAGTCGGCCGTCAGTCCGGGCTCGACGATGGATATGTCGCTTATCCGCCAATTGTTCCTCTACGTCATGGAGGCGTCCCGGATACTGGAGACGGACCGGGATTTCAGCGAGGAGATCGCGCGGGCCTATCGGCGTCTTCTGCCGGCGAAGATCGGCAAGCACGGCCAACTGCAGGAGTGGTCGGTCGATTTCGAAGAGGTCGAGCCGGGCCACCGCCATTTCTCCCATCTGATCGGACTTTATCCGGGCAATCTGGTCGACGTGCGGGGAGACGCCGCAACGACGGAGGCTTATCGGAGGGCGCTCGACCGTCGGCGGGATCACGAACAAGGCCAGGCGGGCTGGGTGGGCGCTTGGGCGATTCACTTCCGGGCTCGCCTGGGCGACGGCCGGGAAGCGGGGCGTTACGTGAAGGAGGTTCGCAAGCGGATGTACGCGAATTTGTTCAACGGCTTCGGCGTATTCCAGATCGACGGGAACTTCGGGTTGACCTCGGGCATCGCCGAGATGCTGCTGCAAAGCCATGACGGCGAGATCGGGGTATTGCCCGCGCTCCCGCCCGCCTGGTCCTCGGGAGCCGTATCGGGACTGCGGGCCCGGGGCGGCTGCGAGGTCGACGCCGAGTGGAACGAGAGCGGAGCGGTCGGAGTTCGCCTGCGCGCCGGGCATGCCGGCCCTTGCCGCGTGCGTCTGCCCGCCTCGGCCGGTCAAGCCGTGGCTATTGTCCGCGGTGGGGACGGAGCGGTCGTGCCGTTCGAATGCCCGGAACCTAGCGTGTATGAGTGGACGGCGGAAGCGGGAACCGAGTATACGTTTCGCTTTTAATTCGCGAGGATTGCGAGAATAAGCTGCGAACCGCCAGGGGGCTTCCCTGGCGGTTTTTCCGTATCGGTTTGTCGCTGCCGCGACGCATGGCCTGTCCGTTTCTCAGCGTAACTTTTTGATTGTATGAAATTGGAAGCCTATGATACCCTATAGATGTTTAGGTAGGGGGGACTACGTTGAATTGCGTCGAATGCAGGCAGCCTGTTGCCGAGGGGAGCCGCTATTGCAGTTTCTGCGGAACGCGTATCGAGGAGCCTGAAGAGGCAGCGGAAGAAGAGACAAGCTACGGGGAGGTCCAATCGGCTTCAGCAAACACGGGGCAGTTAAGCAGGGGGCTGGCCCTGCTTGTGACCGTGCTTCTCGTGGTGGTCTTGTGGATACAGGACTATACTGCGTCGAAGGATATCAAAATCTCGGAAGTTTTCGGCAAATTTGTTGCTGCTATTGAAGCGCGGCTTTCTCCAGAGGGAGAAATGGAGCGGAAATACGTAACGGCAGCACAGCAAATGGAAGCGGAAAATTATGTCGAGGCGATACGCTTATACGAGGAATTGGGAGCTTCTTCGGAGAATGAACAGCAGATCTACCGCGCAAAGTTCAATTTAAGCAAAAAGTATCTGGCTTCCGAAGAATATACGAAAGCAATCAGCATTCTAAAGGAGCTGCAAGATCATAAAGAGGCCGCGGAGTTTCTCAAGGAAGTCGATTTCGCTTACTGCGTTGCCCAATATGAAGCTGGAAAATTTCATCATGCGAAGCTGATGCTAACAAGAATTGAGGATGATAAGAAGACGAAGGAATACCTGGAAAATGCACAGTTAATGATTGATTTTTCAGGTGTATGGGAGAATAAGGATCAAAAAGAACAGGTTATGTTTTACGGTTGGAAGGGTCGGATAGTGACCAAGACTGGCTTGAAGAGACCCGAGCATCATTATATATACGTGAAGGTGGCTTTGAAAGACGGTCGGCTTGTCGGCGACGACTATACGTTTGAGATCAAGAACAAGGAACTAATCGTGAAACATGCTTCGTCCAAAGCCCAGAAGTATAAAAAGATTGCCGCCTATGCATATGATAGGATGTGATGATTCCATTTTACCGATCGCATTTCCCTTGGCTCCGCCGTGGACTCTTTCTGTCGGCGGAGTTTCGTTTGTATCCGGACTGACGAGGCGGAACAAGTTCTTTTTTCAAGGTTGGAAGAGCCGCCGATTTCCTGTAGACTATTAACTAGTCGGGCGGGCTCCGTTAGAGCGGGATCGTCTGTCCGGACATTTACAATTCGGGAATCACGGAGGCAACATGCGCCCCTCATTTTATAGCGGTTGGAAACATGTGTTCAAGCTCGATCCCGACAGGGAGATCGGCGACGAAGCGCTGGAGGCGGTATGCGCCTCGGGCACGGACGCGATTCTCGTCGGCGGCTCGAGCGGGGTGACTTTCGACAATACGGTTGAGTTGATGTCCCGCATACGCAGGTACGAGGTGCCGTGCGCGTTCGAGCTGTCCGATCCGGCGTGCGGTGTGCCGGGATTCGACGGCTATTTTATTCCGAGCGTGATTAACGCGAAGCGCGCGGAGTGGTTGATCGGCCATCACGCCGCGGCGATCAAGGAATTCGGACATCTGATGCCTTGGGAATCGATCGTCGGCGAAGCGTATCTGGTGCTCAACCCGGACTCGACCGTAGCCAGGCTGACAGAAGCGGACGCCCGCATCGGGTCCGACGAAGCCGTCGCTTACGCCCAGGTCGCGGACCGGTTATGGAACGTGCCGGTGCTGTACGTGGAGTACAGCGGAACGTTCGGGGATATGGAGCTGTTGGGCCGCATTCGCGCGGAGCTTAAGCAGGCCCATCTGTTCTACGGCGGGGGCATCGACGGTCCCGAGAAGGCGTCGCAAGCGGCGCTCCGGGCGGATACGGTCGTCGTCGGCAACGTCATTTACGATAATTTGGACGCCGCGTTGACGACGGTTCAGGCGGTTAACCAAGCGGCAAAGGAGCGGAATTATGTTTTTTGAAAGAGATAACGCGAACTCGATCGACATCGACGATTCTATCAATAGGCTGAATCCGAGTCAGAAGGAAGCGGCGGTCACGACCGAAGGTCCGCTGCTCATCATGGCCGGTGCGGGGAGCGGCAAGACGCGGGTGCTGACGCACCGCATCGCCTACATCATCTCCAAGCGTCTGGCGGCGCCGTGGAGTATTCTCGCGATCACGTTTACGAACAAGGCGGCGCGCGAGATGCAGGAGCGGGTATCCAAGCTCGTCGGCCCATCCGGCCGGGACATCTGGGTCAGCACGTTCCACTCCATGTGCGTGCGCATCCTGCGCAGGGACATCGACAAGATCGGCTTCGGCTCGAGCTTCAGCATTCTCGATTCCGGAGATCAGCTGTCGGTTATCCGCAATATCATGAAGGACAACAACCTCGACGTGAAGAGGTTCGAGCCCAAAGCCGTTCAAGCCGCCATCGGAGCGGCGAAGAACGAGCTGGTATCCCCGGAGCAGTACGATCAGCGGCAGGGGGACTACTTCGAGTCGATCGTCGCCAAGGTCTATACGCAGTACCAGAAGCGGCTGAAGGCGAACAACTCGCTGGACTTCGACGATCTGCTGCTGCTGACGATCCAACTGTTCAAGGACGCTCCGGAAGTGCTGGATTTTTACCAGAACAAATTCAAATACATCCACGTCGACGAATACCAGGATACGAACAAAGCGCAATATACCCTCTGTAAAATGATGGCCGACAAGCACCACAACATCTGCGTCGTCGGCGACAGCGACCAGTCGATCTATCGCTGGCGGGGCGCGGACATCACGAACATCCTCAACTTTGAGAAGGACTACCCTGAGGCGCGCAGCATCTTGCTGGAGCAGAACTACCGGTCGACCTCGAACATTTTGGACGCCGCCAACTCGGTCATCAAGAACAACATCGGCCGCAAAGCGAAAAATCTGTGGACGGACCAAGCCGGCGGGGAAAAAATTACGGTGTACCAAGGCGATTCGGAGCATGAGGAAGGGTACTTCGTCGCGGGCGAGATTCGCAAAAATCGCCAGAGCGGCCGACGTTACGGCGATCATGCGATCTTGTATCGAACAAACGCGATGTCGCGGGTCGTGGAGGAAATTCTGATCAAGTCGGAAATTCCGTACCAGATCGTCGGCGGCATCAAGTTCTACGATCGCAAAGAGATCAAGGATATTTTGTCCTACCTGCGTTTAATCTCTAATCCGGATGACGACAACAGCTTGCTGAGAGTCGTCAATGAGCCTAAGCGGGGGCTTGGCGATACGACGATGGCGAAAGTACAGGCGGAAGCGACTCGCAAAGGCATCTCGATTCTTCGGTTGCTGAACGAAGGGGACGGTTTGCTTGGCGACGGACTGTACCACCTCGATATCCAGAATCGGGCCAAGGCGGCGCTCGGCAGCTTCCGCGATTTGATCCGTAACCTCAGCGCGATGACCGACTACTTGTCGGTAACGGAGCTGACCGAGAAGCTGCTGGAACTGTCCGAGTATCGGCTGGAGCTGCAGCGCGAGAATACGCTCGAGTCCAAGGCCCGGCTGGAAAACATCGAAGAATTCCTGTCCGTTACCCAGGAATTCGAGAAACGCAACGAAGACAAATCGCTGCTTAGCTTTCTGACGGAGCTGGCACTTGTCGCGGACATCGATTCGATGGGCGACGACGAGGAAGACGACGGCGACGCCGTCATACTCATGACGATGCACAGCGCCAAAGGCTTGGAGTTCCCGATCGTCTTCATCGTCGGTATGGAGGAGGGCGTCTTCCCGGGAAGCCGTTCACTGATGGACAACGAGGAGATGGAGGAGGAGCGGAGACTTGCTTACGTAGGCATTACGCGGGCGGAGAAAAAGCTGTATCTCACCTGCGCGAGGATGCGGCTGCTGTACGGGCGCACGAGCTCGAACGCGCCTTCCCGGTTCCTCGGAGAAATTCCGAACGAGCTGAAGGATGCGGTCGCTCCGGCGGGGGGCGGGCGTTCCGGCTCGTACGGAGGCTACGGCTCGCGGACAGGAGGCAGCGGCTCGTCTTACGGGGGCTCCTCCTACGGCGGCAGCAGCTACGGCAATTCGCGCGGCTCCGGCTCGACAACGGGAAGCGGAGGAGGAGGCGGTTATCCGCCTTCCGGGTTCGGAGCGCGTCCGACCGTCTCTCCGATGAACGCCTCGGCAGGGGGCGCTTCGTCGGTCGTCCGTCCGCAGACGACGCCGTCCGCGGCCAAGCCGGTCGGAGACGGCATGGCGATCGCCGCCGGCGACAAGGTGCAGCACGCCAAGTGGGGCGTCGGAACCGTCGTCTCGGTGAAGGGAACCGGCAACGACGCCGAGCTGCAGATCGCCTTCCCGGCGCCGACCGGCGTCAAGCGATTGCTTGCGGCGTTCGCTCCCGTAACTAAAGTCTAACTACAAAGCCCGTCAGCGGAGCTCCTCGGAGCCACGCTGCCGGGCTTTATCATGCTTCCCGATTGCGGTATTCGGTCGGCGTCAGTCCCGTTCTCTTCTTGAACAGACGGCTGAAATACTTCTCGTCCGCATAGCCGGCGCGAACCGCAACCTCGTAGGTTTTCAGCGAGGTGGTCGCGAGCAGCCGCTTCGCCTCACCGAGCCGGATCTCGGTCAAATAGTCGGACAGATTGACGCCTTCGACCTGCTTAAACAGAAAACTGAGGTAGACGGGGGACATGTGTACCTCTTGAGCGGCCGTTTCCAGCGTGATGTTATCGCGAAAGCGCTCGGCGATGAACAGCTTCGTTTTTTCCACGACCGCGTTTTTTCCGTCCTTGCGCAAGTCCAGCGTCCGCCGCAGCAGCCCGTCCAAGTAGCGGCGCAGCTCTCCGGCCAACTGGTCGAGCGTGGCCGCCGCAAAGAACAGCGAGATTTGCGGCGGAGGCAGCAAATCGTCGAGGGTCAGCTTCGGATGCATGGTCGCCAGCGAGTCCGCTGCCGTCACCATATGCTTGACGGCGATCGACTTGGTCACCTGAACGGGGTAATCGCTGCTTTTCAAATGAATGATAAAGTCGCCGAGCCACGCGTCTAGCTGCTCGGGGCTGCCGATTTTGAGCGCAAGCTGAAGCGCTTCGTCGACGGGAGCGGAAGCGGGAAGCTCCAGATCGGGGGCGACGACGTTCTCCCATTCGAGATCCTCCACGAACACGACCTCGCCGGGACCCGTGTAATATTTGTACTCCAGCGCCGTCTTGGCCGATTGATAGAGGCTTTTTCCCTCCGTATTCAGGCTCGATCCATGCGCCGAAACTCCGATCATTGCCGAGTAGCGGAGCGTCGTCCGCAGATTGTCGGCAAGGGCGCGCAGATCGTTGCGGAACTTCCGTTTGTCCGCATCCGCGACGTTAACCAGCAGCACGAACCGATTGTGCCCGGGACAGATCATGAATTTGTGCGGCCACGCTGCCAGCGTCTCCTCGGAGACGTTCAACACGGCGAAGTTCATGAGCTGCTGATCCTCGTAGGAATAGTTTTTCGGATCGTCCGGATCCTCTTCCAGGTCGACGATCGCCAGATAGATGGGACCGACGCGCAACGGAATTTGCAGAAAACCCGTCTTCTCCTCGAACAGCTCCTCGTTAAAACGGGCGCCTTCCAGCAGAGAGGTCAGGAAGCGGAAGCGAACCATTGGCAGATGATCCGTGAGCTGATGCTTAAGTCTCCGTTCCTCCTCCCAGCTTTGCTTGACCGACAGGACGACATGGAGCAGCTGATCGAGGTCCGGCGGCTTCAGCAGGTAGTCGAGGGCTCCTAGCTTGATCGCCTGCTGCGCATATACGAACTCGTCGTGTCCGCTCAGAATGACCGATTTGATCGGAAGTCCGCGCGCGTTGATTTCCTCCAGCAGCTCCAGCCCGGTCAAGCCCGGCATCCGGCAGTCGAGCAGCAGCAAGTCGGGCCTGTCCCGCTCGATCAACTCCAGCGCCTCGGCGCCGTTTTCGGCGGGGGGCAGCCAGGTAAAGCCGTGCTCCTCCCAAGGGATAAGGGCGCGCAGCGCCTGAGGCACGATCGGCTCGTCGTCAACGACCATGATTTTCATAGAGCAGCCTCCATTCGTTGTCGTCGGATATGAGCGGGATGGCGAGCCTGATCTTCGTTCCGCGGCCCGGTTCGCTTTCGATGCGCAGGGCATATTCCGCACCGAACAGCATGGTCAGCCTTTCGTTGACATTGCGAATGCCATACCCCGATCCGGAGCTCTTTTCGGTGGGCGATCCGGAGTCGCCGCCTCCGCGAGATCCCCCGAATTCGCCGAGCCCGCCGCCGTCCCCGGACAGCAGCGAATTCGCCAGCTCCGCCTCCATGCCGCAGCCGTCGTCCTCGACGATGAATTCCACCCGGTCCCCGTCCAGCTTCCGCCCTGTAATCGTCAATGTGCCCGGCCGCTCGCGCTTCGCGTTAAACGCGTGCAAAATCGCGTTTTCCGCCAACGGCTGCAGCAGCAGCTTCATCGTGTAGAACGGGAGAATATCCGGATCGATCTCGTAGCGGGGCACGAAACGGTTCGGGAAGCGGGCATGCTGAATGTGAATGTAGGCTTTCACCTGGCCGATCTCCTGCCGAATCGTATAGTAATCCTTCCCCTTGTTCAGGGAAAGCCGGAACAGCTCGGTCAGCGATTGCGTAACCTTGGCCGTTTTCTCATCCCCGTTCATCTTGGAATTGAGGAAAATATAATCGAGCGTGTTGTACAGAAAATGCGGCTCGATCTGGGTTTGCAAGGTTTTCAACTCGATCATCTTTTGGTTCGTCTGACTGACGTATACTTTCTGAATCAGGCTGTTCGTCTCCGTGACCATCTCGTTGTACTTATGGGTAAGCAGGCCGATCTCGTCGCGCGAGACGACCTCGACCTTCTGGTTGAAATCTCCGCGTTTGAAATTGTTCATCGAGCGCAGCAGCAGCTTGATCGGCTTCGTAATCGTTCGCGACAGGAACACCGAACTGATCGCCGCGAGGGCGAGCAGCGACAGCGATAGCGCCAACGTCGCGTTCAGCACGATGCGGTGCTCGCTGCGGATCACCTCCATCGGCGTAAGGCTGACGATGTTCCAGTTGTACGGCTCGACGACGGCGCTGGCGACGGCGTAGCTTTTACCGCCTATCTCGTAATTATCCGAATGCGTCTCCAGGAACAGTTTCTGCTTCAGCCCGATGTCGTTCGTCAGCGTTTTTCTCAGCTCGTTGTCGCGGGTTTTGCTTGATACGAGATTGTAGTTGTCGTCGAAAATAAAAATGTTGGACGAGCGCACGATCTCGATGTCCTGAATGATGTTGCCGATCGAGTCGCGGTTGACGCCCATGAACAGCAGGCCGAGCTTGTTGTCCCGGTCGTACAGATCCACGATGCGGCGTCCGACCATAATCTCGTTGTAGCTGTGCCCGTACGTAAAGAGCGGAGTGCTGGAATACGTCCAGAAAGCTTCGCCGTCCCGCGCGGCGACCGCCGTATACAGCGGCATCTCGATAAAATCGGAATACGGAATGACCTGGCGGAAAAATTCGCTGAAATCCCGGTACAGAAATCCGTTCTTGCCGTAAATCACGAGGAAGCTGACGTATTTCTTGGCCGACTTGATGTTGTCCAGATAAGCGAGCGCCGCGGCCTGCTCCACGCTGACCGGACCGTTGCCGTCCTGGCTGAGCAAGCTTTGCAGGCTGACGTTGTTCATAATATAAGAGGTCATCTCTCCGGCGTCGTCCAGCATCAGCTTGATGTTGTTGCCGATGAGACGCACCGTCTGCGCCTGATTCTGCTTCGTCTCTTTCTCCAGCGAGGAGGTAGCCGTGCGGAACGAGAAGAAGCCGAGCGTCAGCAGCGGGATAAGAACAAGCAGGACGAAGGAGACGAACAACTTGGTCTGCAGTTGTCTGAATACGAGCATGGCGGGTCCTCCGTCGGCAGTAAGACGTGATCTCTTGCTTTACTACATTTACTACATTAGCAAACGCTTTCTTGGCATTCAATAAGGGAATCGCTCCCGGAGACGAGGTTCTTGACGAAGTCCACCAAATCTTGAAATTGCCGCATTGTTGGCTTGGGAGACGGCGAGTAAGATGAGAGTGTGCACAAGCTAAGCAAGTCGAAACGGGAGGATGATGGGAAGCATGCTCAGAGGAAAAAAGGGGTTCGGGCTTGGAGCGGCGGCGCTGGCGCTAATGCTGCTGATCGGCGGGTGCGGAGCGTCCAGCGGGAACGAAGCGGCGGAGAGCGGAAGCAGCCAGCCGGCATCGGCAGGCGGAGAAGCGATCGACTGGAACACGGTCAAGGCGGACATTCGCTTCGTCTACCCGGGAACGTCCGAGGCGGAGAAGGAGCTGGCCGAGCAGTTCAAGGCCAGAATGAAAGAGAAATATCCGAACGTCAATATCGAATATATGTATCTGTCGTGGGCGGATATGGAGAAGAAGCTGGCCGTCATGCTCAATTCGGGCGACGTACCCGATTTGACGCAGACGCAGGACGTGACGAATCTCGTGAGGCTGAACGGGCTGGAGGATTTGACGCCGTACTTCGAGCGGGAGGGCGAGCAGCTGAAGAAGGAGGATTTCCTCCCCGGCACGATGGAGTACGCCCAGGAGGAAGGCAAGCTGTATGCAGTGCCGAACCTTGCCAATTCCTTCACGCTGATGGTCAACGAGCGGATGCTGAACGAAGCGGGGATGAAGCTGGAGGACTTGCAGACTTGGGAGAACGTCGAGCAAGCGGCCAAGGCGATGACGAAGGACGGCAAGTACGGCTTCGGCTATCCGCTCGGCACGGCGCGTTTCGCCTTCCGCGTGCCTTTTACGGCAGCTTACAGTAACGATTTGCTGCTGAGCGATACTTCGGATGCGAGCAAAAACAAATATTTGGAGACGCTGCGCCATTTTCAAAACCTTGAGCCGTATCAGCCGAAAGCGCACCTTACCTGGGGCTATCCGGAGATGTTCCGGGCGTTCAGCAACGGCGAAGTCGGCATGATCGCGGCGGGGACGTTCTTCACGGCCAACGTGTACAGCATCAATCCGGATATCGTTAACGTGTCGCGGACAATTGCTTACCCGCACGGTCCGTCTTCCTCCTCGGCCAAGGCGCCGGTGTCCAACGTCGGGATCGCGATGTTCAAGAACGGCAAAAACAAGGAGATCGCCTGGAGGCTGATGCAGGAATGGTCGTCCCAGGAATTCAACAGTACGGCCGCATCCGTCGTTAACGTAACGGCGATCAAGAGCACAAGCCTGGACGAGATCATGAAGAAGGCCGAGAAGGTGTATCCGAAGGCGATCGAAGGCCACAAGACGCTGCTGAACGATTTCAGCCGTCTGCTGGACGAATCGGGCGTCCCGATGGACAAGATTCCGGGACAGAGCGAGATGGAGGTCGTCGTGCAGGAGCAGATGGTGAAGCTGTTGACCGGCAAGGCGACCGTCGAGGATACGTACGCCGCCATCAAGGACGGCATAGACAAAATCAAGGCCAAGCTGGAATAGGGCCGGACTCCGGGGGAGCTGCGTGCCGAGGCACTGCGGCTCCTCTTGGCTTCAAGGGGTACGGAGCAGAGAAAGGGAGCGGGAGATATGTCCGACATACTGCGGATGGAACAACGGGCTCCGTCGCTCGGCAAGCGGCGGAGACGCGCTTCGGCGTTTTTTCGGGAATTCGGCTTCGGGTATTTTTTGCTGGCGCCCGTCGTCCTTTATATTGTGATCTTTCAATTTTATCCGCTGGTGGAGACGGTCCGGCTGAGCTTGTACGACTACTCGCTCATTTCCGGGCGCGGCATGTCTTTTAATGGCTTCGACAACTACAAGGAGCTGCTAATGAACGACAACGCCTTCTGGCGTATATTCAAGAACAGCCTAGTGTGGGTGCTCGGTTCCACCGTGCTGCAATTCGCCATCGCCATTCCGGCGGCGCTGATCCTGTTCGGGAAAATCCGGATGAGAGGGCTGTGGCGGGGATTGATGATGGTTCCGTGGGTGTCGCCCGTCGTCATTATCGGCATCGTCTGGAAATGGATTTACGACGGTCATTACGGGCTGTTTAACCACTATTTGAAACTGGCCGGCTTCATCTCGGAAAATATCGTCTGGCTCGGGGACGAGGTGTTGGTCTGGCCCGCGCTGCTGCTGACGTCGGCGTGGAAGGGGTTTCCCTACATTACGCTGATGATGCTGTCCGGCTTGACCGGCATCTCCAAGGAAATGATCGAGGCGGCCCATATGGACGGCGCCTCCGCCTGGCAGCGGTTTACGCGAATTACGCTGCCGATGCTGAAGCCGATCATGTACGTGACCGGACTGGTCAGCATCGTGTCCTCCTGGACGAAATTCGAGATGATCTGGGCGCTGACGAACGGCGGGCCGGGATATGCGACCAGCATATTGCCGACCTATCTGTATACGAATTCGTTCGTGTATTTCGATCTGGGCAAAGGCTCCGCGATCGCCGCACTGTCCATGGCGATGGTGCTCGTTCTCGTTGGCCTGTACGCCCGGCTGTTCGGCCGGAATCTGGAATAGAGGTGACGCATTATGAAAGAATCGTTGGTCCAAAGAACGGCCAATTACGTCTGGCTTGCGCTGCTGATGGCTTTTACGCTGCTGCCGTTCGCTTGGCTGATCGATACGACGCTGAAGCCGGACAACGAAATTTTCCTGTCCGTACCGACCTGGATCGTGGACAACTTGACTTGGGAGCATTACCGTTGGGCGCTGGGCGACGCGGGGCTGAGATTGCCCCGGCTGCTGCTCAACTCCATCGTCGCCTGCGGCGCTACCGCGCTGATTACCGGCGCGATCTCCTGTATTAGCGGCTACGGGCTGGCCCGCTATAAGGTGCCGGGCGTCGGACTCGTCGTCGTCCTGATCGTGCTGGCGCAGATGATTCAAGGCCCGCTGATTATGATTCCGTGGTACAAAATGGCGGCGGCCTTTTCGCTGCTCAATACGAAGGCGATTCTGGTCATGATCTACGGCACATTGACGATTCCGGTCGGGGTATGGATCATGAGCGGGTTTTTCCGCACGATTCCGACCGAGCTTGAGGAGGCTGCGGCTATCGACGGAGCGGGCAAATGGCGCACGCTGTTCACCGTCATTATCCCGCTCGCCTTGCCGGGACTCGTATCCATCGCGCTGTACGCTTTTATTCTCGGATGGAACGATTACCAGTATTCGCTCATTCTGACGAACTCGATCGAAGCGAAGACGGTGCAGGTCGGCATCGCCGAGCTGATGGAAAGCATGGGCTCCACGAACTGGGGCGGCCTGCTCGCCAGCGGCGTCATCGTCATATTGCCGATTATCGTCCTGTTCGCGTTTATTCAGAAATATTTGATCGAAGGCATGACCGCGGGAAGCGTGAAAGGTTGATTTTTCCGACGGACGCACATAAAAAGGAGCTGTTGAAGATGACCCAATTGAACGATTTCAAAGGCATTTACACTGCGCTCGTTACGCCGATGCACGAGGACGGCAGCATCGACCACGAATCGCTGGTTCGTCTCGTCCAGCATTTGCAGGAGCAGGAGGTAACGGGATTTTACGTAGGAGGCAGCACCGGAGAGGGCTTCATCCTGAGCGGGGAGGAGCGGAAGGCGGTGCTGGAGACGGTCGTGCGTGCGGCGGAAGGGAAGTCGAAGATCATCGCCCATATCGGGTCGATCGGCACGGAAGCCTCCATCGAGCTGGCGCGGCATGCGCACGAACAAGGCGTCGACGCGATGTCCGCGGTAGTGCCGTTCTACTACAAAACGACGGCGGACCAGATCAAGGAGCACTACTATGCCATTATGGCGGCCGTGCCGCTGCCCATGATCGTGTACCATTACCCGGGCGCGACCGGCGTCCAGCTGTCGATGGACTTCTACGAAGAGATGGCGCGGCATCCCCAATGCATCGGCGTCAAGTTCACCTCGCTTAACCTGTTCGAGATGCAGCAGATTCGCGCTCGCTGCGGTGAAGACTTTCTCGTCTTCAACGGCCATGACGAGGTGTATGCGGCCGGCGCGCTTACCGGGGCCGACGGCGCAATCGGCAGCACTTACAATATGATGGCGCCGCTGTTCGTCCGGATGTATCGGGAGGCTGCGCGGGGAGGTTGGCAGCAGCTTCCCGCGCTGCAGGCCGAGGCCAACGAGGTCATCGCCCACATGGTGCGGTTCGACGTCATTCCGTACGAGAAATACATCTGCTACGCGCAAGGCATCATCCGCACTCCGAAGACCAGGCAGCCTCTTAAGCAGTTGACGGAGGAGGAGACGGCGGCGATCCGCGTTTTTTACGAAGGCAACGGAACGCTGCGACAAGCGGCGGGTACAAGAGCGTAAACGTCAGAGGAACAGGAAACGGAATGGTTTGAATCGCATGTGCTACCTATTTCGATCGAGGAGCTGACGAATACCATGAAAAATAACGCGACTGCTATAAGCTTCGTTTGTCCGTTTGCCGTTTTTGCGCTGCTTGTTCTGGCGTTATCCGCACCTATCGCCGCGGCCTCGCCCGCTGCCGACTATCTCATCGAGCCCAAACGAATATACGAGAACGACGGCTCCAACGACTTTTGGTGGACGCACACGCGCTGCGCCGCCATTCCCGGGCAGGGAGAGGCGGGCGGGCCGGCGATTCTATGCACCGCCTCCCAGGATTTGAACGACAATCATACCGACGTGTTTTACGACATCGGCTATACGATTAGCACGGACCTTGGCGAGAGCTGGACTCCTTATTCCGTTATTCCGCAATATCAATGGAAGACGCTGCCGAACGGCTACAGCGGCATGCTGATCGATCCCGTACCCGTCTACCATGCCGCCACCGGCAAGGTGCTCCTGCTCGGAATGGCTCAAACCTACGACGCTTCCTATGGCAAAAGGCAAACCTATCCCGCCTATGCCGTATACGATCCGTCCTCCGGAACGTGGAGCGCCGATTGGCAGTTATTCTCTTGGCCGCCCGTATACGGTCATGCGGGAAGCTCTTACCCTTACGTCGACGAGCAGACGGGCAGCGTGCTATGGCCGATTCATTCGACGGCCGGTTCCGGCGCCTTGCAGGTCGTGACCGCGTCGTTCGACGGAACCGCGCTGGTCTACCAGAGCATGAGCGGCACAGTGGCGAACACCGGGTCGAACGGCAACCGATCGGGCATCGAAGCGTCGTTGACCCGGTTCGGCGGCGAATATTTTCTGACCAGCCGGGACGATTCCTATAATCGGTTGGCCAAAAGCGCGGACGGCCTGCTCTGGCAGCCTGCCGTCGATCTGCTGTGGGAGGACGGCACTCCCGTGTCCGGCAGCATGAACACGCAGATGCATTGGATCGCGCGTCCGGACGGCCTCTATCTCGTATACACCCGTCAGGATTCGATCAATGAAGATATGTTCCGCTACCGCGCGCCTCTATGGATGGCGGAGGTGAATCCGGCAACGCTGCGGTTGATGAAAGAAACCGAGCGCATCGTCATGCCCAATACGACGGACCGGGCACAGCTCGGCAACTTCGGAACGTTGGACGTGACGCCGGAGCTGAGCATCGTGACGAGCAATGAATGGAAGTCGCTGCAGCCTAATAGCACGATCGTGTCCCGTATCTGGTGGAACCGGTCTTTGCTGGGAAGCTGGGCGCTCAACGAAACGGCCGGCACCGTCGCCGCAGACGATTCGGCAGCGGGACGAAGCGGCGCGATTCTGGGCGCCGTTCCAGGCGCGGAGGGCCGTTTCGGCGCCGCTCTGAGCTTCGCGGCGGCGAGAGATCGCGTCGATCTGGGCAGCCCGGCCGACGGAGCTTTCGATTTTGGGACGTCGCAGGATTTTACCGTGTCGGCCTGGGTGCGGACGAGCCATACCGGCTCGATTCAATACATCGTGAACAAGGGCGATACGAACGCCGCGTTCTGGCTTCGTTTTGAAGCCGACGGCAAGCTGCGCTTCCTGCTCGATTACGGCAGTACGTACGATGCCGTGCAATCCGCCGTCTCCTATGCGGACGGCAAGTGGCACCATGTCGTCGGCTCGGCCGACCGGGATGACGAGCTGAAGCTGTATGTGGACGGAGCCCTTGCCGCGCAGACGTCGACGATGGTCGGCGGGAGCGTGACTACCGCTTTGCCGCTGACGATCGGCGCCGATTCGCCTTTAACGATGAAGGGGCTGATCGACGAGGTCAAGCTATACAACTATGCCCTTGGCCAAGAAGAAGTACGGGGCTTGGGCGGCATGGCCGGAAGTTGGAGCTTCGACGAGTCGGGTGCGGGGATCGTGACGGCTAATGACGCCAACAGCTACGAATACGGCATGCTGCTTAACGGTGCGTCGCGCAGCTCTGTGGGCAGATCCAGAGGAGCCGTTCGATTCGGCGGGAGCGGGCAGTTCGTCAAGCTGGGCGATCCGGATTCCGGCGCCTACGACTTCGGCACGGACGGCGATTTCACCTTAACCGCCTGGTTCAAGACCGACGTGTCCGGCACGTTCAAATATATCGCGAACAAAGGCGATACGAATGCCAGCTACGCCCTGCGAATCGAAAGCGACGATACGATCCGCTTCTGGCTCGATTACGGCAGCACCGCGGATCAGGTACAATCCTCTGCGGGATATGCGGACGGCCAGTGGCACCATGTCGCCGCCGTCGCGGATCGAGACGCCGGGTTGAGACTGTACGTAGACGGGGTGATGGTCGGAGAGAACGCCTCGCTGCTTGGCGGCGATATTACCAACAAGCTATCGCTAACGATCGGCCATAACTCCGCGCGGACGATGGACGGACTGGTCGACGAAGTCAAGCTGTATCGCTATGCGCTGACCGCCGCGGAGATTGCTGCGGAAGCCTCGCAAAGCTAGCCTTTTCCGACAAACAGAATATTCAAAGGTTTTTAGAAAACTGCGTAGAATTAAATTCTATGCAGTTTTTTCTTTCTGAAGAATTCAGTTCGCGATGGGAGCGGCGAGAAGCCGGAGCCGCAAGCAGACTGAGTCGGCTTGGAGCGGCTAATGGCATGGAAGTTGGAGCTGCAAGCAGACTGAGTCGGCCTGGAGCGGCGAATGGCATGGAAGTCGAAGCTGTAAGCAGACTGAGTCGGCCTGGAGCGGCGAATGGCATGGAAGTCGAAGCTGTAAGCAGACTGAGTCGGCTTGGAGCGGCTAATAGCATGGAAGTCGAAGCTGTAAGCAGACTTAGTCGGTCTAGAGCAAGCTCCAACTCCTTCAATGAAGGCGGCTGGCTCCGGGTATCATTTGGCAGCTTTCCGAGCTACAATAGACGAAGATGTTGTTCAGTAAGTCCGATTTTGACCACTCGAACTTGTTGAACATTCACACTTAAGAGAAGCCCGAGATTACTTCTAATTAAGCGAGGTTAACGTGCATGGCGCAAAACGATTTGCTGGAACGGATGCGGAAGCTCGTCGACGAGCTGAACGCGCATGGCCATCGTTACTACACGGAGGATAATCCGACCATCAGCGACAAGGAATACGACGCTCTCTACGACGAATTGACCGCTCTCGAGGCGGAGAGCGGCACAGTGCTGCCGGATTCCCCGACGCGCAGAGTCGGCGGCGACATTCTGAAGGGCTTCGAGCCGCATCGTCATCTGTCCCGGCTGTGGAGCTTGGACAAGGCGCAGAACGTAGAGGATTTGATCGCCTGGGCGACGAGGGCGAACAAGCTGATCGCCGACTACAACGCCAAAAATCCGGAGCAGCCGCTGCCCGATCCCGAGTACGTCGTCGAGCTGAAGTTCGACGGGCTGTCCCTTAACCTGACTTACAGCGGCGGGGAACTGGCGCAAGCCGCTACCCGGGGGAACGGCGAAGTCGGCGAAGGCATTCTGGCCCAGGTTCGCACGATCCGCACCGTTCCGCTCACGATCGGGTATGACGGCGGGACGATCGAGGTGCAGGGCGAAGGGTTCATGAGGCTCTCCGTGCTGGAGAAGTACAACGAGACGGCCGCGGAGCCGCTCAAGAACGCGCGCAACGGCGCGGCGGGGGCGCTGCGCAACCTCGACCCCAAGGTGACGGCTTCGCGCAAGCTGGACGCGTTCTTCTACAACGTCGGCTATTCGGACCGGCTTCCGTTCGCCAACCACCGCGAGATGATGGCGTTCTTAAGGGAGAACAAGTTCCCGGTGAACCCGTATATCGCTTATTTCTCGAGCATCGAGGAGCTCGTCAAGGAGCTGGAAGGGATCGTCGCGCGCCGCAACGAGCTCGATTACCTGATCGACGGAGCAGTCGTCAAGCTGACCGACATGAGGACGCGCGAGGCGCTTGGCTATACGGATAAATTTCCAAGATGGGCCGTCGCCTTCAAGTTCGAGGCGGAGGAGACGACGACGGTGCTTGAGTCCGTATCCTGGGAGCTGGGCCGCACGGGCAAGGTGACGCCGCTCGCCCGCGTCGAAGCGGTCGAACTGGCGGGCGTGACCGTGCAGAACTGCACGCTCAACAACATCGGCGACATCGAACGCAAAAATCTGCTGAACGCCCTCGGAACGCGAGTCTTTATCCGCCGCTCCAACGACGTTATCCCGGAAATTCTGGGCAAGGCGGACGACGAGGAGGGCGGACCGATCGTCGCGCCGGTCGTATGCCCAGGCTGCGGATCTCCGCTGGAGATGCGCGGCGCCCACCTGTTCTGCAACAACCGGCTTGGCTGCAAGCCTCAGATCATCGGGCGGATCACCCACTTTGCCTCGCGCGATTGCATGGACATCGAGACGTTCAGCGGCAAGACGGCAGAGCAGCTATACGAGGAGCTGGGCGTTCGCGAGCCGGCGGATCTGTATGCGCTGACTTTGGAGCAACTGATCGGCTTGCAGCGGTTCGGGGAGAAGAAGGCGTCCAATCTGATCGACGCGCTGGAGAAGTCGAAGTCGCGCGGACTCGCTTCGTTCTTGAACGCGCTCGGCATTCCGAATACGGGCAAGGCGACGACGAAAATGCTGGCGGACCACTTCGGGGATCTGGACCGTCTGATGGCGGCGGAAGTGGAGGAGCTGATCGGCTTGCCGGACGTAGGCGGCATCGTCGCCGAGAGCATCTACCAATACTTCCGCGACCCGCTTAATCAAGCTAGCATTGCCCGGATGCGCGAGCTTGGCGTGAAGCCGGAAGCCGCCGCTCCGGCGGCCGCAAGCGCGGATGCGAGTCATCCTCTGTTCGGCAAGACCGTCGTCTTGACCGGTACTCTCACGCTGATGACGCGGGACGAAGCCGCGAAGAAGCTGGAGGCGCTAGGGGCCAAGGTGTCCGGCAGCGTATCGAAGAAGACCGACCTCGTCATCGCGGGGGAGAGCGCTGGCAGCAAGCTGACCAAGGCTCGCGACCTCGGCGTTCCTGTGCTGGAAGATGAAGAGGAACTCGTTCGTCTTCTCGGCGGCGCAGACTAGAAAAAGAGACAGCCTCTACGACCACTTGGAACAGTGGAGTGGAGGCTGTTGCTTTAAGTATGCGGCTTGATATTCGCGAATAATTATATTCTGATAGGCACAGAAGGTCATAAACTCTCCGGGTTGTCGATTGTCGTGCGGGGGTTGCGGAATCTGGATAAAGTTAGAAACTTTAGATGCCGCCAGGCGTCTAACTATTAAAGAATAGAAAAGGGGAGTTTTCCATGCTCGGTCGGTCGCTCGGATTCAAAGGCGCGGCAGCCGCGGCGATGCTGACGGTATTCCTGTGCTCTTGTTCGAATGACGGGGCGGAGGAGACGGCGCAGCCGACGCCTTCTTCGCTTCCTTCTCCGGTTGCGTCTTCCGTATTCGTTCCCGAAGCGTCCGCTCCGTCTGACCCCCGGTTTCAACCGGAGCTGGCCAGAAGCGGCTTAACGGCGAAGCTGACGCAGGATGAAGCGGCGAAGCTGCTGGGAACGGATTTCAATGCCGAAAACTCGTCGCTCTATTGGAATTCCGATTGGATACGGACTCGGGTGTGGACGTACTCGAACGAAGAGTCGTCTTCCCGCCTGCTGCTTCATTGGTCGGAAGAAGGGCGGCTGCTGTACGCTGTTCTGTATGATCGGGACTCGCAGGGAAACGAGAGGAGCTATATTCCGTCCATCGGCGCTCTGACCGCTTCCTCGTCCGACGATAATCTGCTTGCGGCGGAGAACGGCATACGCATCGGGCAGACGGTCGCGGTGAAGACGGGAACCGCCGCATACGACATGATCAGCTCGCGAGAGCCGCGCATCTCCTACTTCGCCTTGCCCGCAAGGCTCGTGACCGTTCAAAGCCTGACGGACACTTTGGCCGAAATCGACGATGACGGAGTTCGATCTTGGGTGCCGATCTGGTATTTGACGAACGAGTCCGAGAGCGCGGGAGACATCGCTCCTGCCAAGGTGAGCCTGGCGCCGGGCAGTCGTCTCTACTGGTATCCGAATGCCGGCAAGGAGGCCGTGACCGTAATCGGAGAGGAGACGGCCTATGCATTCCGCGCCTTGGGAGACTGGTACGGCGTGGCGCTGCCGGACTCCGCAAGCCGCCATGGATTCGGACTGCTCTGGGTGCATAGGGATCAAATAGACGACTTCCAAACGGAGTGGAAGCCGGTATTCGAAGATTCCGGCATCTCGCCGGAAGCGATCGCAGCCGTTGTGCGTTCCGCTCTCCGAGTCGGCAGCTTGTCCGGCGCGGCCGCCGAGACGCTGTTCGGTCGTCCCCAATATCTCGAAGCGTCCGGCAACGTCGAGCCGCCGGGCAAGCTGAAGACGCTGCCGGTATGGAGGTACGAGAACACCGACGCGCAATTGGTGCTGACATGGTCGGACGGAGATCGGCTGCTCAATTATCGTTATCGCGACAGGAGCGGGAAGTACGACATCGGCAACGAGGGCCAGCATACGCTGGAACAGCCGGTCATCCTGAAGGCCGTCGAAGGCGCCCGATTCCCGTTCGCGAGATCCGAGGCTGTCGACTACGATTGGCGGATAGAGACGGAGCTGCCCTTCAACTACTTGATCGGGGAAGCGGGACGCACCTTGCTGATCGCGGGCGAAGACGGCGGAATCAGCGGCTTTCACGAAGCCTCTCATCTGTACGGAGTGGATAAGGCTACCGGAAGAAGGCTGTGGAAATACGATTTCGGCTACGATATCCACTTGTTCGCCTTGTCCGGGGCTCGGCAGACGATCGTCTTCTATCGGCCGCTCGAGCGCGGAGTAGGGACCTCGTCGTATCAATTGATCGCTATGAATACGAGAGACGGCAAGACGCGTTGGGAGCGGACGCTCGAAATCCGGGAGGATGTATGGGAGCTTAGCAGCGAAGCCTCGGGTGACGTAGCCGTTCTCGCGCTTGCGACGGGGGACGAGGAGAAGCTCACGACTCGGCTGGAAGCGAGGGACGTTCGGACCGGTCAGGTCGTCTGGTCGGCAAGCTTGGAAGGGAGCGGGACGCTGCTGCCGAATCCGCAGCGGGCGCCGGTCGTGATCGTGCAATCCGGAGGCCCTGCCCTTGCGGACAAGAAGCTGACGGCGTTCGATGCCCGAACCGGCAAGATGAAGTGGGAGCTGAAGGGAAGATCCTCCGATGTGACGAGCGACGATCTTCTTGCCGCGGAAGGCCGTCTAAGCAGCCGCGGACCGGCGGGCTTCTGGACGAGAGACGAGGAGAAGCTGATTCTAGCCGATCCGACGACTGGAGCCGAGAAGCTGTCTCTGCCGGTCAGCTTCGAGTACGGTACGCATTATGAGGCGATCGACGATCGGTATATGCTCAAGCAGCAATCCGAAGACGGCGAGAGGCTGTACGACAGCGCAGACGCGACAAGCTCGCTGATCGACCTGCAGACCGGAGAGACGCTCTGGACCGTGACCGGAAAAGCGGACAACGGGATTATCGCGGACGGAGTGCTGTACTGCCGTCTGGACGGGAAGCCGAAGGCGGTCGAACTCGCGGACGGAAGGCCGATCTGGGAGGCGGAGTTCGAGGCGTGGGGAAGCTTGCGCGTCTTCGGAAACCGTCTGCTCGTGGAAGGTATTCCCGACGTATACGCGCTGAACCTGCTAAGCGGCAGAGCGGAAAGCCGTCTGCACGACGTGCGCATCGGCTACTACGAGCTGATCGACGGGGATATGCTCGCCGTGAGGGATGAGGATCTCTATATCGGCTCTTCTAACGGCTACTTCGGGAAAGTCTCCCGTAATTGAAAACAAAAGAGCGGGTCGATAAGCCGGCGCAGGTTCAACTGCGCGTGCTCATCGATCCGCTCTTTTTTTCTTACGAGTGCGTCCGGCGGAACCGGCCCGCGCGAATCTGCTTGATCCAGAAGTAGATCGTGCAGCCGATGCAGAAGCCGATCAGTGCGGCACCGGCTGCCAGCAGCAGCATCGCGGCGAAGGCGTAGCCGACGATCTCCCAGCCGAGAGCGAAGGAGACGAGCGCGAGCGTCAGGAACAGCACGGCCAACGTATTGTTGAAGCGTTGGAGCTCGACCGCCTGCGTCTCTTCTCCCTTATTTTTAATCACCCGCTTGGCAATTTGCACGAACACGTTCAACTTTCCCTCGGTGAGCAAGCCGCCCAATTGAATCGCCCACAGAGCCGCCAAAATCCACCATTGATGAAGCAGGAAAAACAAAATAACCGACAGCACGATTCCGGCTTGATTCGCCTTGACGTAACGCATAGGAACTTCGCGCACTCTAATCACCTCAATATCGATGGACTTACTTGTAATTAATCGTAATCGATTCGCTGCCCATTGGCAATAGGTCAGATCATTCGTTTTCGCGAACGATACGCGCTTGGGGACAGGCCGGACAGGCGTCGGAACCATTTGCAGAAATAATGAATGCTGCCGAACCGAAGCGTATCCGCAATTTCCGTCACCGTCAGCTCCGTCGTTTCAAGATAGCGCTGTGCCGCCTGCAGTCTCATTCTCTGATGATCGGCATGGGGGGATCGCCCGACGATTCCTTTGTAGGTTTTCGATGCGTAATCGTGACTGTAGCCCGTCATTTCCTCCAGCCACTCCATGCGATAGTCTTCTTCCGCTCGCGCTTCGAGCGCCGCGCGAATCCGTTCGACAATGGCGTTCTGCGGCATTGGGGCGACGGCCGTTCTTCGCAGGCGCACGTAAAGCCGGATCATCGCGGCGCGAAGGGCGAGCGGCGTATACTCGTCCTGACGATTGAATTCCTTGACCAACTCTTCGAAAAAAGGAAGCGCCCACGACCCGATAAGCGAGCAGGGAGGGATCAGGGCGTTCGGAACGTCGTCCGGGGCGAGGGTGGTTGGGTCGGACTGTGGAGGAAGCTCGATATTGCGGACGGAGGGAGGATGCGGCCGGGCGGCGGATTCGGATGCATCGGGGGCGAAGTGCAGGCCGAAGAGGACGAACGGATCGTCGGCGTCGGCGGTAATCCGGTGCGGAACCTCGGGACCGTACCCAAGCAGACAGCCCGATTCGGCCGGATAGATCCGGCCGTTAATCATGATCTCTCCTTTTCCTGTCTCCACGTACAGCCACTGATAATCGTCGATCACTCTTGGACCGAACGTCTCCCCCGGCCGGCAAGCGAGCCGGTTCGCGTAATGGACGGCGGGGTTGAATCGGAGCTCGATGTCGGACATGGCGCTTCCTCCCGGATATAAGGCGTTAAAACCGATAAATGACAAATACGACCCGGCTGCCGCTAAATCCTTCTGAATCCTCCACATGATAATATGGCTTCAAATCGATGTTTCGAAGGAGAGATGAACCTGTGGAGATGTCACCGGTGAAAGACAATAACTTAAGTCCGATCTCAGGAACGTTTTCGGACTCCTCGCCGTTGCTCGGGCTGCCGGAAGCGCTTCGGGAACGCGCCGATCAGGACGGCATGCTTTTCTTCAAAGGCCTTATTCCGAGGGAGACCGTGCTTGCGCTTCGTCAGGACGTCTTGAAGATTTTGGAGAGCCGGGGCTTGACCGATTCCCGGTATGCGCCGATCGACGGCATGGCCGATGTGGAAGCGGTCAACCGGATTCCGGACGAGGAAATTCGCTGGAACGGCGTCGGAGTCACGCGCGATATTTATCTCGCGATTCAGAAGCTGGAGAGTTTTCATGCGTTGGCCCATCAGGAGAAGCTGCTGTCCATGTACCGCGAGCTGTTCGGCTGCGAGGTCTTCCCCCACCCGAGAAACATCGCCCGAGTGATGCTGCCTCATCGCGATACGAAGGTTACGCCTTCTCACCAGGATTTTCTTCATATTCAAGGAGAGACCGAGACTTGGACGGCCTGGATTCCGCTTGGCGACGTTCCCCGGCGGTTGGGCGGACTTGCCGTGCTGAAGGGGAGTCATAAAGCCGGATTGTTGGGCGTCACGGAGGCGCCGGGAGCGGGAGGGTTGGAAACGATCCTGTGCGGTCTCGACTACGAGTGGCAGACGATCGACTACGAGGCGGGAGATGTGCTTACCTTTAACAGCCTGACCGTTCACAAGTCGATGCCCAATCAAGTGCCGGGACAGATTCGGCTGTCGTGCGATTATCGTTACCAGGCGCTCAGACCGGGCGCGGTGATCGAGCCTCGTTCGCTGCTGCCGCACGGTCCCTTTGAGTGGGAGGACCTGTACGAAGGCTGGGAACGGAAGGAGCTGCAGCGTTATTGGGAGAACGTCGGATTCAGCTACTCGGAATTCGACGAATCGATTCGCTGGCAGAAGGAGAAGATTTGTTAGGACTGATGTTGCGAATGCAAGCGAAGAGGCTGCTCCGAGTCGATGTACGACCTTTCGGAACAGCCTCTTCGCCTATTCGATTGGAGACAGATGCGCTAAGGTTGCAGTACATGTCCGACGATCGTGTCGGAAAGCCGGTTGATGACCGTCGAAGCTCCTCCGTAGGCCACGCCAAGCTCCCCCAAATCCGAGCAGTAAATGTCCACGTTTCTTAGAAACCTCTCCGGGATCATTTCGTTTAGCGTATTCCATATCGAGTTGATCAGCTTCGGGCCGAGCAGAGCGAGAAGCCCGCCGATACAGATCGTTCGCGGATTATAGGCGTTAATGACATTGGCCAGGCCCATGCCCTGGTAATGGCCAAGCTCATGCACGGCGCTGGTCACCCGGGAGTCGCCGGCATGAAGGTCTTTGACGAGGTCGACGAACGGCGTCCGCTGCGGCGTCGTGTCCAACAATTCGTACAGCGCCTTGACGGAAGCGTACATCTCCCAGCATCCTCTGCTGCCGCAAGTGCACTTCTTGCCGTTCATGTGCAGGGTGGAATGGCCCAATCTTCCCGCCATGCCCGTAGCTCCGGTGAACAGTTCCCCCTTGTTGTAGACACCGACGGACAATCCCCATGAACTGGTGACGTAGACCAGATGATCCTCCGGCTTGGAACGGCCGAAGTGCACTTCTCCGAGCGCTCCGGCATACGGCGCGGGATGAATATAGACTGGAATGTCCGGAACCTGTTTGACGATTTCGCCGAGCAGGGGAAAATCGTTCCACTCTTGAAGGTTGGCGCTGTAATCCACCACGTTGGTTCTAATATTATAGTAGCCTTGGATGACGACCCCGACTCCGACGATCCCCAATTGGCGGTGGGCGTGCGCTCGCTTGAGATCCGCCAAGATACGCGAGAGCGTATCTACGAAATGAAGCGGTTCACGGCTATCCATCGGGAATGCCGCGCTCTCCAGTCGTTTCCCGGCCAGATCGGTAATCAACAAGTTGAACTGGTTCACCTCGACGTCCACTCCCACGCAAACTCCGGCCGACTCATCGATATCCACCAGAGTAGGGGGACGGCCTCTTGACGTTCCCGTCATGCCCAGTTCAACGAGAATCCCCTTCTGCAGCAGAAGATCCACGCAGCTGGAGACGGTCATTTTGTTCAGGCCTGTTAGCGAAGCGATCTTGGCCCGGGAGATCGGGCGAAAGCTAAGGATCGTCCGGATGCAATGCTCCATATTGATTTTCTTTACGAGATCGAGATTGCCGATCTCGCCTTTAGTCCGGACCACGACCAACACCTCCTGCTCCAAGTTTACTATATTTATTTAGTATAAACATTATATTAAATAAATGAAAACGAAGAGAGCGGGGATTTCTTATTGATTTCTGTTTTTGCTGCGAATCCCCTAAGAAAATAACGGTTTATCCCTTTATTATCCCTAATCATTCATTTTATTGTTGACTTATTCAATGAAAAAACTTACATTTGTATTAATTAATTCGATGAACTTACTTGGTATTATGTATATACTAAATAAGTGAAAAATCGTCGTATTCAAAGGAGAGCTGTTCATGAGAATCAAAAGTTCAAGCATCATTGCACTCGCCGGCCTTCTGCTGTTGTCCGCCTGCGGATCCCAGTCGAATAAGGAAACGGCATCCTCCGCAAGCGCCAGTCCGACCGCCGGCGCCGTTCAGGAAGCTTCCGCAACGCCGACGCCCGAACCCGTCGCAGAGGAGATTTCCTTCTGGTCCTGGTCCCCGAACGAAGATGTATGGCAGGAGTTGATCCAAGCTTTTAACGCCAAGTATCCGCATATCACAGTCAATTACAATCGTACGCCTTCCGCCGATTACGAGAAGAAGATTCAAGTCGCCGTTCAAGGCGGAGAGACGCCGGACGTTCTGGCGTTCCCCAACGGTCCGATGATCGCCAATTACTCTCCGATCCTCGAGCCTCTCGCTCCTCTGGCCGAACAATCGCTGGGCAAGGATTGGTTAACGCATTTCAAAGCCGTTCCGCTGGAATCGGCCAAGAAGAACGATTACAAAACGCTCCCGACCGGAGTGGCCGTTACCCCCTTCCTGTCGTATGACGTCGAGCTGTTCAACAAGGTTGGGGCGGAACCTCCGAAGACTTATGAAGAGCTGAAACAAGTCGTGAAGAAATTCGAAGAGGCGAAGCTTCCCGGCATTATCCCGAGATTGGGGTTCGCCGGCGGCAGGAAACCCACGGTTACCGACCTGTTCTATACGCTGGTCAATCAGATCGCTCCCGGCAAGCTGTACGAAGCGGACGCCGGCAACGCCAAGTTCACGGACCCGGAATTCGTTCAAGCCGCTCACGCCTTCAAACAATTTTATACGGATAATTTGTTCCAGGACGGCAATCTGACGACCGCCTTCGACCCCGATCTCAGAGACATGTACGAGCAGAAGCGGCAGCTTCCGATGATTATCGTCGGCGCCTGGATTCTGACCGATGTCGCGAACAAAGAAGGGCTGAACATCGGCGATCGCACCTTCGGTCTCGTGCCGCTGCCTACGATTGAAGGCGGTCGGTCGAACGTTCTCATCAACGGCGACGTTCCGCTGGGCATCAGCAAAGATTCCAAGCACAAGGAAGCGGCCTGGAAGTTCGTGGAGTTCATGACGACCGGCGAGTATCAGAATATTTTGAGCCAATCGCTGCAGTTTCTTCCCGTTAAGGAAGGGTTGTCGTTCGATCAATCGCGGTTGAAGACGGATATCGAGAAGCAATCGGTCGACGTCGTCTTGAACTCGCTGAACGATGTGGGAGGACTTCGTTTCCTGGACAATGCCCCGATCGAACAAGCGCTGTTCAAAGGTTTGCAGCAAGTCGCTACCGGCGAAGTCACTCCGGAGCAAGCGTTGGCTGAAGTGCAGAAAGCATCGGAGGCTGTGAAACGTTAATTTATTGGAGGGATATCCGTGAAGAAGAAATCGATGAAGTCCGTACTAGGTCTTATCGTTGCCGTCTTATTGCTGTCCGCCTTCCCCAACCCGCCAAGAGCGCTGGCGCTTACGCCGGATGAATACACGGAGCTCGGATTCGGATTTTTCCCTCATTATGGCCTTAATACTTATACCGGCACGGTCGGAGGTCAAGGCAATCCGCAAAACTTTCCTTCCTCCTTGTTCGCGCCGACCGACTTCGATGCGAATCAGTGGGTGGCCGCGGCCAAAGACGCCGGCATGGATTACGTGATCGCGGTTGCGAAGCACCGCTATGGATGGGCGGCGTGGGACAGCGCTTATACGACTTACGATATCGCCACCAGTTCGGCGCCCGATCTGGACATCGTAAGAGCCATTGCGGATGCTGCCGCCTTGTACGGGCTGAAGTTCGCCCTCTACTACAACTCGGACGACAGGTACCATTTTCCGAATGGAGTAAAAGGCAACAGCGCCTATACCGAATACGCGAAAAATCAATTGACCGAGCTGCTCACCAACTACGGCGAAGTGGTCGCCGTATGGTTCGACCATGCCAAAGCGCTCAACAACAGCCAGGCCGCGGAGCTGAAAGCTCACGTGAAATCGATTCAACCGGATACGCTCGTCTTTTTCCACGACAATACGAAGGCATTCCTGTCCGATGTTCATATTACCGAGCTGATTCAAGGAGATCCTCCGGAGGGAAACGCTGCTCCCAAGGAGGTGGCGTGGAAGCTGTACACAGAGTATTGGTCCTTCCAGGATAATGAGGGGCCGGCGGCGCCGTGGAGCAACCCCGCTTATGTTGCCAACAAACTGCACTTCTACAATAAGCGTTACGCCTCGTTCGCGGTAAGCGTGCCGCCCGGGCCGAACGGCAAAATTTCTCCGGCGGGAATCGCGCTGCTGCATGAAATCGGACAGATCAGACGCTGGAAGCAGGTAGACGACAGAAGTCCGCTGATCACTTACGGCGGAACTTGGACGGACCAGAGCAACTCCAAGTACTACAAGAGCACCGATCGCAACAGCGGGGAGACGGGCGCATACGCGGAATATACGTTCACCGGAACCGGCGTCAGGCTGATCACGAAAAAGAATTCATCGCTTGGCCTATTCGATATTTACCTGGACGGCAACAAAGTCGCGACTTACGACTCTTACGCGCCTTCTCCGGTTTTCGATGCGGTCGCGTACGAGACGACTTCCTTGGCCGATACGACGCATACGATCAAAATGGTCGTTACCGGTACGAAGAATCCCAATTCCAGCGGCTATAACGTCAATCTGGATCTGTTCGAATATTCCGTTAACCCGCCGGATGCGCCTGCCGATACGGTGGTGGACAACACCAGCTCATCCATTGTCTACAACGGGACGTGGAATCACATTTCGCGAGCGTCGAGCTACGGAGGCACGATTTCTTACAGCAATACGAAGGACGATTACGCCGAGTATTCCTTTAATGGAACGGGAGTTAAGCTGTTTACCCAGAAAGGGCCGGGCGGAGGCAAGTTCGATATTTATATCGACGGGGTTCTCCAGACGACGTTCGACTCCTATGCCGCTTCGCAGCAGAGCAAGGTGAAGGCGCTGGACCTGCAAAATCTCGCTCCGGGCGACCATACGGTCAAAATCGTCGTCACGCATACGAAAAATACGAATTCCAACAACTATAACGTTCACCTGGATTATATTTCGTTCCATTAATTGAATCTATCGTTTTGAACGAACCTCTATCCGGCGGCCAGCCGTCTACGCGCGGCCGCGGGTAGAGGTTTCGCCCCGCATTCCGACGAAAGGAGCACTCCCATTGACTTCACGCGAACGCAGGAGATTTAGCGGGCTGGTCTTCGCGCTGCCCCTGGTGCTTTTCGTCTCGGTGTTTACGTTTTTCGGCATCTTCTACAACGTGTATCTCGGTTTTTTCGAATGGTCGGGGATCGGAAGCAAAACGTTTATCGGGTTGGGCAACTACGCGCAAATATTCGGCGATCCCGACTTTTACAAGGCGCTGAGGAACACGTTTGCCTTTTTGGTCTATACCATTCCCGCTTCGTTGGCTCTGGGTTTGCTGTTCGCCGTTCTATTGAACGGAGTGCGGAGGGCGGGCGGCCTGTTCAAGTCGATCTTTTTCTTGCCCCATGTCATTGCAATCGTGACGATCGGCACGACCTTCGCGGGAATCTATGAGCCCAATTTCGGTTTGCTGAACCAGTCGCTGCGGTTGTTCGGACTGGAGGGCTGGGCGCATTCCTGGTTGTCCGACCCGGCCACCTCGCTCAAAGCGATCGCCGCCGCCAACGTATTCGCGCATGTCGGTTTCTATATGCTGATCTACTATACGAGCTTGTTGAATATGGATCCGGAAACTTTCGAAGCGGCCAAGATCGACGGAGCCGGCCTGATCAGGCAGTTCCGTCACCTTATTTTCCCCTTGCTTATCGGCACGCACATCACGCTGCTTATTCTCAGCATTATCTGGGCGCTCAAGACGTTCGACTTGGTGTGGATCATGACGGAAGGCGGGCCGGGAGGAGCGACCGAGCTCATTTCCACCTACTTGTACAGGAAAGCGTTGCTGGAATTCCAGACGGGCTACAGCTCGGCCGTATCGGTCATCCTGCTGCTGATCTCCTTTCTGTATACCGCGTTCCAATTAAACATTTACAACAGGATCAGGAGGTAGCGACATGTTCGTTGGACTGCAGCGCGCGGAAAAAATAACGATCAGCCTTCTCCTTGTCTTGTTTGCGTCGATCTGGATCATTCCATTGGCCTATCTTGTGACGTATTCGCTGGAAAGCGGCGGGTGGGAGAATTATCGCGCCGTGCTCGCGCTTCCTTTGTTTCCGCATTTTCTGCTGAACAGCCTGATCGTCTCGACCTCTGTCGTGATTCTGCTGCTCCTGCTCGTCGCGATCGCGGCCTACGGCTTCAGCAAGCTTCCTTTTCCCGGCAGCTCCGCCCTGTTCGCAGTCTGTCTGGTCGGGCTTATGATTCCGCCGGTTGCCATGCTGGTTCCCTTGTTTCAAACGATCAAGGCATTCCATTGGATGAACAGCTACTTGTCGTTGATCGGTCCGGAGGTCGCGATGTGCATTCCGTTCTCTCTGCTCATTGCCCGCAACGCCTTCGACGAAATTCCTAACGAGCTGCTGGAAGCGGCGGAGATCGACGGCTCCAACGCGTGGGGCAGGTTCGTGCGCGTTATTTTGCCTTTGGCGGTGCCGGTGCTGACGACGGTCGGGATTTTAGCGTTTCTGAATTCGTGGAACCAATACATTTTCCCGCTTGTGTTCATCCATGAAGAGACGATGCTGACCGTGACGATGGCGCCGAAGTATTTTATTCAGGAGTACGCGGCCGATTACCACAAAGTATTCGCGGCGCTCGTGCTCATTACGATTCCTATCGTCGCTCTCTATCTGTTCGGCCAGAAATATTTGCAGCACGGCCTTGCGAGCGGAGCAATCAAATAACCGTCGGTGAAGGAGAACTTTATGACAGCCAGACCATCCATTAAGCAAAGACCGAACGTCCTGTTTCTGATCGCGGACGATCATCGCTTCGACGGCGTCGGCGCCTGCGGCAATCCGGTCGTGAAGACGCCGACTCTGGATCGACTGGCGGAAGATGGCGTGAGCTTCGAATCGATCTATACGATGGGAGGGCAGACGGCCGCATTGTGCGTTCCGAGTCGCGCAGCCTTGTTGACCGGAGCGAACGTATTTCGCGCAACGGTATCGGGCGGCGAGGTCGGGCTCGGCGATACGGAAAATCCGGAGCTGTGGGCGCTGAACCCCGATCTCGCGACCTTGCCGGAAACCTTGCGCAGGGAAGGCTACCGGACGTTCGGCATCGGAAAATGGCACAATGGCAAAGAAAGCTTCGCAAGAGGTTTTGCGGACGGAGCCAGCATCTTCTTCGGAGGGATGGGCGATCATGAACATTTGCCTCTACACAAATACGACCCGAGCGGCGCATTTCCGGACGACGCGGCCGAGCCGAGCAAGACGTTCTCTTCCGAACGGTTTGCCGACGCGGCTATCGATTATATTCGGGGGCATAGGGAAGAAGAAGATCCGTTCTTCTTATATGTAGCTTTCACCGCTCCCCACGATCCCCGAACTCCACCGAAGAGCTATGCGGATCTGTATCCGGCGGATCGGATTCCGCTTCCCGCCAATTTTATGACGGAGCATCCGTTCGACAACGGGGAATTGCATGTGCGGGACGAGCTGCTGGCTACCCTTCCGAGGGCGCCCGACGAGATCCGCCGGCATCTGGCGGATTACTACGGCATGATTACGCATATGGATGCGCAAATCGGCCGTATTCTTCAAGCGTTGGACGAATGCCGGCTGGCGGACCGGACGATCGTCGTACATACGGCGGATCATGGACTGGCTTTGGGACAGCACGGGCTGCTCGGCAAGCAAAATCTATACGAACACAGCATTCACGTTCCTTTGATTCTGCGCGGCCCGGGTTTGCCTTCCGGGGTTCATGCTCGCGGACTGGGCGCGCAAATCGATATTTTCCCGACTTTGTGCGCGTTAACGGGGACGCCGTTGCCTGAAACTGTTGAAGGCGGCAGCCTTATCCCGTCGCTTCAGGGAGAGGGGGCGGCCGGCCGGGAATACGTATTCGCCGCTTACAAGAGCTTTCAGCGGATGGCCAGCGACGGCCGTTGGAAGTTCATTCGCTACTACCGCGCTCATGGTCGAGGAACCGATTCGATTCAATTGTTTGACCTGCTTCAAGACCCCGGCGAGATGCGGAACTTGGCCGAAGATCCCGCGGAGCAGCACCACATTCGCAGATTGGAAAACGAATTGCTCCGTTGGCAGAAGTCCGTCGGAGACCCTCTACTGGAGGCGAGATGTCCATGAACCGTCCTAACTTTCTATTTCTGTTTCCCGATACGCACCGCGGAGATTGGATGCCCTATGACACCGATGTATTAGCGGAATTGGGCATGGGGGAACTGCCGCTTCGCCTGCCGAACTTGAAACGGCTGATGGAGCAAGGCGTTACGTTTACGAGAGCGGTCACTCCTTCTCCGCTGTGCGCTCCGGCGAGAGCCTGCCTCGCTTCCGGATTGCGCTACGACCAGGCGGGCGTAGCGGGCAATCACGAGGATTACCCGCTGGAACGGAGAACCTTCTATTCCGTTCTGAAGGACGATGGCTATCGCGTCGGAGGCGTCGGCAAGTTCGACTTGCACAAGGCGACGCGGTGGTGGGGGCTGGACGGATGGGTGGATGAACTGGGGCTGCTGGGATTCACGGATGCGATCGACAATGCCGGCAAGATCGATGCCGTTCTGTCCGGAGAGCGCTTGCCTCAAGATCCTTATATGAAGTATTTGTACGATCAAGGGCTTGCGGATCTTCACTTGCGGGACATGACGGACCGCGGACAACGAACGGACGCGACCGACCTGCCGGACGAAGCCTACTGCGACAATTGGCTGACCCGCAACGGCGTGCGGATGCTGGAAAGCTTCCCGCCGGATCAACCGTGGTTCCTCATGGTCAATTTTGTCGGGCCGCATGAGCCGTGGGATATTACCCATCGCATGAAGTCGGAATGGAGCGGCGTCCGCTTCGATCCGCCGAACCGTTCCAGCCTCCCCGAGGCAACGTGGAACGGTATCCGTCAGAATTACGCCGCGATGCTTGCCAATATCGACCGCAACATCGGCCTGTTGTTGGGTGAGATCGAGCGGCGCGGAGAGTTGGATAAGACCGTCGTCATCTATGCTTCCGACCACGGCGATCTGCTGGGCGACTTCGATCGATTCGGCAAATGCAAACCCGAGCGCGGCTCCGTGCATATCCCGCTCGTCATTAGCGGCCCGGGGATTCGGAAGAACAAATACAGCGCTGCTCTAGTGGAGCTGCAGGACGTAGCCGCCACAATCCTGGATCTGGCCCGGCTCAACATGGAGGAGGCCGAGGACTCGCTGTCGCTTAAGCCGATCTTGACGAGCGACGGCGCATCTCTGCGAGAAGTGCAGATCTCCGGACTGGATGAAGGACCGCAGCATCCGAGCAGTTGGCGAACGGTTTCCGACGGAGAGTGGAAGCTTATCGTCGAACGGGGCCAGCCCGATCGCTTGTACGCGCTTCGGAATGACCCGTGGGAAAATCGCAATGCAGCGAAGGAGCATCCCGATATCGTCGTTCGTCTTAAAGCGGCTCTCGGGATGTAGATGTCGGCCCGCCTGCTATTGCCTCCTTCGTGGCGGGGAGTGGGCGGGTTCGAATTGGCGTTCGGCCACGGGAGTAAGTGTATTCGGGAAAAAAAGAATGGAATATTTTAACGGTTGCAACGGTATTGAAGGCTGTGGTATATTCTAATTCCTGTCGCCGAAACGAAGCGAACTTGAGAGAGTCGCTGAGGTCGAACAAACTCGAAAATTATCGTAACTGGTAAAAATTGAGGGTTGCACGGCGGTGCAGGATGCGGTAAGATAAAGACCTTGCGCCGGAAACGGGGCAGGCGAGAAACACTAGATTGTTCTTTGAAAACTGAACATTGAGCGTAAGAAACAAACATCGTCGAAAGACGGTAACCAGCAATAAAGTAATGAGCTAATCAACTTTCATGGAGAGTTTGATCCTGGCTCAGGACGAACGCTGGCGGCGTGCCTAATACATGCAAGTCGAGCGGAGTTATGAGGGAGCTTGCTCCTGAATAACTTAGCGGCGGACGGGTGAGTAACACGT